>Ga0129310_1001385_pt1 | contig 21424 bp, 17 predicted proteins | sample Go1ome_2_FD_94433 | JGI IMG/M metagenome (GOLD analysis project Ga0129310, IMG submission 94433) | Western lowland gorrila individual fecal microbial communities from Wisconsin, USA - Go1022A metagenome | ecosystem: Host-associated > Mammals > Digestive system > Large intestine > Fecal | place...
CCTGCTTCCAGTGCTATCAATATGTTTTATAAACAGATTATCTTACAGAGAGGACTTCCGTTTGAAGTAAAAATACCATCTGCCAGACCTGTTGACATCAGCACATTATCAGAAGCAGAGTTCAATGAAGAATTGGAGAAAGGATATGCGGATATGCAGGCTGGACGGACAAAAAATGCGAAGAAAGCCTTTGCTGACATTCGCAAGGATTGTGGTTTATGATATATGAAGTAGAAGTATCCGAACAGGCTGACAGTGATTTGAGAGGAATTTTTAAATATATTGCTTTTGAATTACAATCGCCGGAAAATGCAAACGGACAACTTGACCGCCTGGAAGAACAGATATTAAGTCTGGATACGATGCCTGAGCGTTATCGAAAATATGAAAAAGAACCGTGGAAAAGTCGCGGACTTCATGTATTACCAGTAGACAATTATGTGGTACTTTATATTTTAGATAGTGATAAAAAAGTTGTAACAATACTTAGAGTAATGTATGTCGGACGAGACATAGACAATCAGTTAAATCGCCACACAAAGCAATAAAGAATATGTTTTCACAAAAACTGGTTCACAAAATCTTCACAATTTTTTAGCACTCAATGCTTGACTTGGCTAATAATAGGTGCTATAGTACAAATAGAACAAAGGAAGAGAGATAAAAGGAACACAGAAAGGTTCCGAAGATTTCAAATCCAATGGTCAAAGCAAACAACACTTCGGATTCTCCGAACGTGCACAAAATAAATTCTATTACTGAAAGGAGTAATGACTTATGATGATGCCTAGAATTTTTGGAGAAAACTTATTTGATGATTTTATGAATGATTTTGCATTTCCGGATTTTACAGACAGTGCGAATATTGAGAAAGCTTTATATGGTAAACATGCAAAGAACCTTATGAAGACAGATGTCAAAGATACCGAGAATGGTTATGAGATGGATATCGATCTTCCGGGATTTAAGAAAGATGAGATTACAATGAAACTGGACAATGGTGTACTTACCATCAGTGCAGCGAAAGGTCTTGACAAAGACGAAGAGAAGAAAGATAAAAAATATGTAAGACGTGAGCGTTATGCAGGTGCTATGAGCAGAAGCTTCTACGTGGGCGATCATGTAGCAGTAGAAGATATCCATCCGAAATATGAAAATGGTATCTTAAGCTTCGTTGTTCCGAAAAAGGAGCAGAAAGCAGTAGAAGAGAAAAACAAATTCATTGCCATTGAAGGTTAATTTTGAAAGTGGTCAGATTGAATCTTAAATGAACTCTCCCTAAAAATCCCCGGCAGGAAATAAATCCTGTCGGGGATTTTTTTATACAGATTTCCTTTTATAAGCTACTGCTGTTCTGCAGGAATCTGTTTCGGAAATGCTTTTTTTGTATAAATGATCATTAATACTGCACCGATGAGCCAGGAAATCGGATATACCATGTATACACCATCAATGGTCGGAATATGCGGCACAGCCAGCTGGATCCATACCACACGGTAAACGCACAGTGAGATCAGGATAATGACCATCGGCGGCACGGATTTTCCGATTCCACGGATTGCCCCTGCCAGACCGTGCATAATTGCCAGCATAAAGTAAAATGGGCAGAAGTACCACATGGCGCGGACACCGTATTCAATAACCGTTGGATCCTTGGAAAAGACGCCGATGATCGGATGTGAAAACAGCAGTAAAATGCCGCCAATGCAAAGACAGTAGATCACACCCATGGCAACGGTAACACGCATTCCTTTCCGCACACGGTCGATATTTCCGGCACCATAGTTCTGTCCGGCAAATGTGGTAGCTGCCATACTGAAACTCATAACCGGCAGGATGTTGAATCCGTCGATCTTGATGTACGCCGCAAATCCTGCCATCGCCAGTGCACCGTAGCTGTTGACACTGGACTGAACCAGTACGTTTGCAAATGAAATAACGGTATTCTGGATGGCTGTCGGCACACCGACCTGAATGATGCGGATAGCCACATCTTTATAAATACGGATCTTTCTCAATGAGACCTTATAACTTTCATTTACCCGCATCAGATACAGCATGCAAAGCACGGCGGAAATTACCTGACTGATATCCGTTGCGATGGCGGCACCGGCGATTCCCATTTTTAATACCGGGATGAATAAAAGGTCCAGCACGATATTTGTAAAAGATGCAATGGCGAGGTACAGCAGGGAACGTTTGGAGTTTCCCACTGCGTTTAAAATACCGCTGGCCATATTATAAAGGACACTGAACAGCAGTCCTGCAAAATACAGTCTCAGATAAATAACGGACTGTGGCATAACCTCATCCGGTGTTCCCATCCAGCGCAGAATCTGCGGAGGAAGTGTGACACCCAGCACGGTCAGCACGACACCAAGGATCAGTGCGATAGCCAGCGCAGTATGTACAGACTCATGAATGCCTTTTTTATTTTGAGCTCCGATAAACTGTGAAACGATAACACCGGCACCGGCCGCAGCTCCCATACTGAAGGAAATCAGCAGACTGATCAGAGAAGAACTGGAACCGACAGCCGCCAGGGCTTCGCTTCCCAGTGAATTTCCAACGACAATGGAATCTACGGTGTTGTATAACTGTTGAAGCATATTTCCGAGAATCAGCGGAATGGAAAAAAGTAAAATATGTTTCCAAATCGTGCCTTCTGTCATCAGGGTAGAGCCGGATGATTTTCTTTTATGTAGTGCAATCCCCATATTAAAACCTCCCCTATATAATTATCTATCGAGTTTCATGTGTGTTTGACTTGAATAAAGACACTGTTTTTTTCTGTAAATTAGTTAACAGCGGTATTTTATATTATGAGAACCACTGCGTGAACCTCATAATCGATTTGCGGCACAAAAACAGTGCCTTTTATCGAAAGTTGGCAAGCAACTTCCGATAAGGGGTATTATAACGCTACTTATTTATAGGAATCAATATGAAAATAAAACAAGTAAGTAATGGGATGGGCGAAACGGATTAATGAAAACCATAAATCTTCGCAGAAAACCAGCTTTAGGATTGTCTGCTTCATTGACTTTTCAGGGTGCCTGTGATACGCTTAACTACTAGGAAAAAAGAACTGTTGAGGTTTTTTTAGTAGAGTATTATGCGAGCAGAACTGTTGTATTCTTTCCAACAGTTCGTCCGATAAAAACCAAAAAAGGAGTGATTTGATTATGTGTAAAACCTGCAAAGGAAAATATTATATGACCACAGCGATTGCCTACACATCAGGCAAACCGCACATTGGAAACACTTATGAGATCGTACTGGCAGACAGTATCGCCCGTTACAAACGTCAGGAAGGTTATGACGTATACTTCCAGACCGGAACAGACGAGCATGGACAGAAGATCGAGTTAAAGGCAGAAGCAGCCGGTGTGACACCGAAGGAGTATGTCGACAAAGTTTCCGGAGAAGTAAAGAAAATCTGGGATCTCATGAATGCTTCTTATGATAATTTCATCCGTACAACCGATGAGGATCATGAGAAACAGGTACAGAAAATCTTCAAAAAACTGTACGATCAGGGAGATATTTATAAAGGATACTACGAAGGAATGTACTGCACTCCGTGCGAGTCTTTCTTCACAGAATCTCAGTTAGTAGACGGCAAATGCCCGGACTGCGGCCGTGAGGTTCAGCCGGCGCAGGAGGAAGCATATTTCTTCAAAATGAGCAAATACGCAGACCGCCTCATCGACTACATCAACACTCATCCGGAGTTCATTCAGCCGGTTTCCAGAAAAAATGAGATGATGAATAACTTCCTGCTTCCGGGTCTGCAGGATCTGTGTGTATCCAGAACATCCTTCAGCTGGGGTATTCCGGTAGATTTTGATCCGAAGCATGTTGTCTATGTATGGCTGGATGCACTGACAAACTATATTACAAAAATCGGTTACGATGCAGATGGCAATTCTTCTGACCTGTTCAAGAAAAACTGGCCGGCAGACCTTCATCTGATCGGTAAAGATATCATCCGTTTCCATACCATTTACTGGCCAATCTTCCTGATGGCACTGGATCTTCCGTTACCGAAACAGGTATTTGGTCATCCGTGGCTGCTTCAGGGCGATGGAAAAATGAGTAAATCCAAAGGAAACGTACTGTATGCAGACGAGCTGGTGGATTTCTTCGGCGTAGATGCAGTTCGTTACTTCGTACTTCATGAGATGCCGTTTGAAAATGACGGAACCATTTCCTGGGAGCTGATGGTAGAGCGTGTAAACTCTGACCTTGCAAATACCCTTGGAAACCTTGTAAACCGTACGATTTCCATGAGTAATAAATATTTTGGCGGCGTGGTAAACAAAACAGGCGTTGAGGAAGACGTAGATGCTGACCTCAAAGCAGTTGTAACAGGAACCCGCGACAAAGTAGCTGCAAAAATGGATCAGTTACGTGTGGCAGATGCAATTTCAGAAGTATTTACTTTATTCAAGAGATGTAACAAATATATCGACGAGACTATGCCTTGGGCACTTGCAAAAGACGAGGCAAAACAGGATCGTCTGGCAGAAGTTCTTTACAACCTGGTAGAGAGCATCAACATCGGTGCAGAGCTGTTAAAGAGCTACCTGCCTGAGACATCTGCAAAAATCCTTGCTCAGATCAACGGCACAGAGCGTGATTTTGATGATCTGGCAACTTTCGGTCTGCGTGAGAACGGTCTGAAAGTAACAGACAAGCCGGAAATCCTGTTCGCACGTCTGGATCTTGCAGAGGTTATGAAAAAAGTAGAAGAGCTTCATCCGCAGGTAAAAGAAGAAGCACCGGCTGAGGAAGCAAAATCCGATGAGGAAGTCATCGACATTGAGCCAAAGGAAGAAATCTCTTTTGAAGACTTTGGAAAAATGCAGTTCCAGGTTGGTGAAATCATTGCCTGCGAAAAAGTGAAAAAATCAAAAAAACTGCTTTGCTCTCAGGTAAAAATCGGAAGCCAGGTAAAACAGATTGTTTCCGGAATCCAGAAACATTACACACCGGAAGAGATGGTTGGCAAAAAAGTCATGGTACTTGTAAACCTGAAACCGGCAAAATTGGCAGGCGTACTTTCTGAAGGTATGCTGTTATGTGCTGAGGACGCAGAGGGCAATCTGTCCTGATGACACCGGAGAAAACAATGCCATCCGGAGCGGAGATCTGCTAATGATTTTTGACACACATGCACATTATGATGATGAACAGTTTGATACAGACAGAGATGCGCTGCTGCGCGGCATGGCGGAGCAGAATGTCGGCACGATCATAAATGTCGGCGCATCTTTAGAGGGCTGCTGGCGCAGTGTGGAGCTGGCGCATCAGTATCCCTTTGTCTATGCGGCCGTTGGTGTTCACCCGGACGAGGTAGGAGACTTAAACGATGAGACCTTTGCCCGCCTTCGGGAAACTGCCCGTACCGAAGAAAAAGTGGTCGCTATCGGTGAGATCGGTCTGGATTATCACTGGGATGTACAGCCCCACGAAGTGCAGCAGCACTGGTTTGTCCAGCAGATGGATCTGGCAAAAGAGCTGGATCTGCCGATTGCGGTACACAGCAGAGATGCGGCAAAAGATACCTTTGATCTGATCGCTGTCCGGGGTAAAAATCAGCGTGGCGTGATTCACTGCTATTCCTATTCTCTGGAAATGGCGCAGGAATATGTAAAACTTGGATATCATATCGGACTTGGTGGCGTGGTCACTTTTAAAAATGCGAAAAAGGCAAAAGAAACTGCCCGACAGATTCCGCTGGAGCGTATTTTACTGGAAACAGACTGTCCGTATATGGCGCCGACACCGTTTCGTGGAAAACGCAACAATTCCGCGTACATCGATTATGTGGCACAGGAAATCGCAGATCTGAAAGGGATTTCCAAAGAAGAAGTGATTGCTGTTACCGAAGAAAATGCAAGAAAGTTATTTCTTTCATAATAGGAGAACATAGAAATATGAGTGAAAACAGAGCAAAACCGTATCTTGGAAATCCGCAGGAGACCATTGCGGTATTAAACCGTTATAAATTTGCATTTCAGAAAAAATTCGGTCAGAACTTCCTGATCGATACCCATGTGCTGGAGCGCATCATCGACGAAGCTGGTATCACACCAGATGATTTTGTCCTGGAGATCGGACCGGGTATCGGAACCATGACCCAGTATCTGGCCTGTGCAGCCCGCGAGGTTGTTGCGGTGGAGATCGACAAAGTGCTGATTCCGATTCTGGAAGGCGACACACTGAAAGCATTTGATAATGTAACTGTCATCAATGAAGATATTTTAAAAGTAGATATCAACAAACTGGTAGAAGAGAAAAACGGCGGCCGTCCGATCAAGGTGGTAGCCAATCTGCCATATTATATTACGACACCGATCATTATGGGACTGTTCGAGAGTCATGTGCCGATTGAAAGTATCACGATCATGGTGCAGAAGGAAGTTGCAGACCGCATGAAAACAGGTCCTGGTTCCAAAGACTACGGTGCATTGTCTCTGGCCGTACAGTATTATGCAAATCCTGAGATCGTGGCAAACGTTCCACCGAACTGCTTTATGCCGCGTCCGAATGTTGGTTCCGCAGTGATTCGTCTGACCAGACATGAGACACCGGTTGTTGATGTTAAAGATGAAAAACTGATGTTTCGCATCATTCGCGCATCTTTCAACCAGCGCAGAAAAACACTGGTCAACGGACTGAAAAACTCCGGTGAGATTAATTTTACCAAGGAGCAGATCGAGGCGGCAATCACAGCGATTGGCAAACCGCTGACAATCCGTGGTGAAGCATTGACACTTGCGGAATTTGCAGCGTTATCCAATGCGTTTTCCGCGATGCAGTAGGTATTGGATAAGAATTGAAATTCTGTAGATAATTGGAATATCAAATTTCATATCTTATGGATTATGAAATTGTATCAAATAAGAGATGCGTTTTGTATTTCAGAACAAGAATACGGATAGTATTTTTGAATGTGAAAAAGAAAGCATCTGTGGAATAAAAAATAATCTGAGTCATAAAGTTTAGAATGAAAGAAAAATTCAAACTTTATGGCTCAATTTTTATATTAATCATTTTTGTTCCGTATCTGCTGACGGTTTTCCTTCGGGGAGGATTTGCAGGAAAACAGACAGATCCCGTGCAGGCGCAGATCGAAGAACAGCTGCCCTTTGTGGTGGCAAGGGAAATTTCTGTGAACAGTGAAGCGGAATGCCTGAAGGCGCAAGCAATCATTGCAAGAACAAATCTGTGGAAAAGCTATCAGAAAACATTGGGAGAAGAATCACAATCCAATGAGGATGCAGCAGGCAAAATTCAGGCAGGTGAAAATATATCGGAAGAAAATTTATCAGAAGAAAAAAAGACGAGAGAAAGTACAATAAGTGGAAATGAATCAGATAAAAGTAAAAAGACGCAGGATTCAGGCATAGAATGGTCGGTGTCTGATTCAGGATTAGAAAGTTACACAGAAGAGGAATTGAAGAAAATCTGGAGGACGTCATATGAATCTAACATGGAAAAACTCAGACAGGCTGTGGAGGAGACTTCCGGTGAAATCTTAACATATGAGAATTTGCCGATTCAGGCAGCCTACCATTACGCCGCAAACTGCAAAACCCGAAATGCATCCGAAGTTCCGGGACAGGAGGACTGTATCTGGCTGCAGAGTGTGGACAGTGAAAATGACATGCTGGCAGATGGATTTCTGAATGTCAGTTATATGGAAAAGCAGGAGTTTGTAAATGCATTAGCACCGATTTTTCAGGATGAGACATTAAATGCTGACCAAATGCCGGGCGCATTAGAATTATCAAAACGCGACAGCGCCGGATATGTGACGGAAGTAACGTATGGAACGACGGTGGCAAATGGAGAGGCTGTCCGTCAGGCGTTACATCTGAACTCTGCATGTTTCTATCTGTCTGAACTGGACGAAAAAATCCGTATTGTTACAAAAGGCATCGGACATGGACTTGGACTCAGCCAATATGGGGCAAACGAGCTGGCAAAACAGGGAAAAAACTGCCGTGAAATTCTGTACTATTATTATACCGGTGTCAGCATTGAATCATGGTAAAAGTTAGTTGAGCGTATATAGAAATAAATCAGTGTATAACATTATTTATTAGACTTGCAGAGATGCACAGAAAAATAGTTAGAATAGTCTGTATCATAGTTCATTTTTCGTATTTTTGCAGCTCGTGTTATTGTGTTGAATAAATCTGTTTTTTTCGGAAAGAATACCAGTAAAACCATAAGTAATAACTGGAATCTGGAGGAGAAAAATGGAAAAACAGAAAAAATCGGAAAATAACGAAAAACGGGAAAAAAGACGTGAACTTATTTATAGACAGAAATCCTATGTGACGGCGGGGGTGGTGACGCTGGTGGCCGTCGTTGCCATGGTGGGTGCTTATCAGCATGAGCGAAAGTCCGCACAGAACAAACAAAATGAGGCGGTGGCTCTGGCAGAAAACGACTGGGTAGAACCGAAAACAGACACAGTTTCCACCGACGATGAGACACAGGAAACAATGGTTGCTCAGACTCCGGAATCACAGGTTTCTGATAATCTCAGCGCAGAAAATAATGCGGCAGATACTCTGCAGACGGATCCGGTACAGGGAAGCACTGATACCGGAGCAATTGCGGATCAGGTTCAGACCAGTGAAGAGCCGGTAATGCATTTTTCGGCATCGGATACCATCAGCTGGCCGCTGGAAGGAAACGTTATTTTAAATTACAGCATGGATCATTCGGTATATTTTGCAACGTTGGATCAGTACAAATATAATCCGGCGGTGATTATTGCGGGACATGTGAATGACAAAGTGACAGCGGCGGCAGACGGACAAGTCATCGGTGTGGACACTACTGCAGAGACGGGGCAGACCGTGACTATTGGACTTGGAGACAGCTATCAGGCAATTTACGGACAGTTGAAAGAACTGGAAGTTTCCGCCGGGGACTATGTCAGCCAGGGAGATACGATCGGTTATCTGGCAGAGCCGACGAAATACTATTCTGTGGAGGGGGCGAATCTGTATTTTGCCATGACAAAGAGCGGAAATCCGATCAATCCACTGGATTATATTCGATAAATGATATTTTGACTCAGGGATGCTGTGTGAAAAAATACATTGAGGGGATTGAAAAAGCATTTGTTATATGCGCCAGCGTGTTTTGCAGATCGTATTTGCAGCACACATTTTGCCCGGAATTGTGTATAATAACAATATACCGAATAAAATCCGCAATCGATAAAACGGAATACAGTTTTACGGAAGAGAAGCATCCACTGTTTGGTGTCTGATGTCGCATCTGGCAGTGAAGAAAAAACAACTGCATCTGTTTTTGGGATGTATATGGGTAAAGTACGGCAGGTCGATTGCTTTTTATAATATTTTTCAAGTTGAATATATGTGAGATTTAGAAAAACAGTTTTTAACATGATTATAAAGATATGCGAAGTATTATGTATGTAAATCTCATGTATGTTCTACTTGAATAAGTAAAACTGCATGTATGCCGGTACTTTTTATGAGATTAACAGAGTAAAATACAAATAAACAGGGAAAAAGAACTGATATGAAAGAAATAACAAGGAATTATACATATATCTTAAAGTGTGGGGATGGAAGTCTTTACACCGGGTGGACCAATGATATTGCAGCACGTCTGGAACAGCACCGTAGTGGAAAAGGAGCCAAATATACACGGGGACGCGGCCCGTTGCAGCTGGTGTATCTGGAAGTGTATGACACGAAATCCGAAGCAATGAGCCGTGAGGCAAGAATCAAACATTTTACAAAACGTGAAAAACTGAAACTGCTTGCCTCAGAAGAGTGGCGTTCGGAACTGACTGAGGCGGAACAGGATTTGCTGGAATAAAGTTTGTGCGAAATTATTTTCACTACAGAGATGAAAAACTGAGCTGCCTGATGGTTCAGGCAGCTCAGTTTGATCGACATAGATAAATACGCTATGGATTTTTATCTTGAAATAATCATTTTGCAGATTGGATTTCCCATAGAGGAAAATTTCTGCTCATACTCTGTCATGACATTTCCCTGATTCAGTTTTTCGTCGTGATGCAGATCCCAGGTAAAGGCATCCAGATGCCATCCGGCTGGTTCTACCTGCTCTAAGGAAAACTGGAAAAGATCTTTGTTGTCAGTTTTGAATTCCACATGTCCTTCCGGTTTCAAAATCTTGTCATATCGGCCAAGGAAAGTCTGGGAAGTCAGGCGGCGTTTGGCGTGACGGTCTTTTGGCCACGGATCGGAGAAGTTCAGGTAAATACCGTCTACTTCATGTTCCGCAAACATGTTGCAGATATTTTCTGCATCCATACGGATGAAACGCAGATTTTTTGGCTGTTCTTCCAAAGCGTCTGTTTTTTCCAGGGCACGGATCAGTACGCTGGAGTATTTTTCAATTCCGATGTAGTTGATATCCGGATTCTGCTGTGCAAGAGTAGTGATAAACTGACCTTTTCCCATGCCTACCTCGATGCGGATCGGATTGTCATTTCCAAATACGGTATGCCAGCTGCCGGCCTGCGGGTCTTCCTCAAGGAAACACAGCGGATGCTCGGCGATGGCTTCCCGGGAGCCCGGTACATTTCTTAATCTCATATAATATGATTCCTTTCTCTGTAAAAATAAATTTTTTTTCGGTAAATGTTCCATTGGAAAAGCAATGGAATTGTAATAACTATGGTCTAAAGATTAGTCACAAAACAGTATCCTTTCTTAGCATTTATGCACACAGGATACCAGGTGATTTTTCTGTGAAAAATATTTTGTGTCTGCTTGGTATTTTACTATAAGTTTCGTGGTGCGACAAGAGAAATACCGTTGTTTGGCGGATAAATGAGGGGGATTTTATTAAGATATCTTGAATTTTTTGCCATATGGACTGTTTCTTGGTTCTGGGGTGGCGTTTTTACTGGACGGAATTTGTGAATTTTGCTATGATAATTACTATGTGGATTTTAATTTATCCCGATCGAGAATCCGCTCATTTCTATAACGATGAGGGGAAGGAACAGTTTTTAACAAGAAATCCGTTGCTGATCGAGATGAATGTTTTACAAAGATGTGTAGCGTTTTTTTGATATAATCAACACATCTATGGGTAAAATATAGAGATAAAGGTACGAAGGTATGCAAACGGAAATGTCTGTTTGACATATTTGGAGGAAAAAATGAAAAAAATATTAAAGAGAGTGACAGGTATTTTTCTGTGCGTAGCAATGGCAGTTGGCATATTTGGAACAACTTCCGCTTTTGCAGAGGGTGCAGATACCAGTGAGGATAACACTCAGGCGCAGGCAGCCCAGTGGCCGACAGGACCGGAAGTACAGGCCGGAAGTGCCATCATCATGGATGCAGCCACAGGAACGGTTTTATACGAAAAAGATGCTGATACACCGCGGTATCCGGCAAGTATTACAAAAATCATGACAACATTGCTGGCGCTGGAAAACTGCAGTCTGGATGAAATTGTGCATTTTTCCGCTACAGCGGTTTATGAAAATGAGGGCGGCACTTCTCATATTGCCAGAGATCTGGACGAGGAGATGACGCTGGAACAGTGTCTGTATGCAATTATGCTGGAATCAGCCAATGAGTGTTCCTATGCAGTGGCGGAGCATGTTGGTGGCGGCGATTATCAGAAATTTATCGATATGATGAATGCAAAGGCGGCAGAGCTTGGCTGTACCCATACACATTTTAACAACTGTAATGGTCTGCCGGATCCGGATCACGTCGTCAGTGCCCGCGATATGGCGCTGATTTCCAGAGAGGCGATCAAAAACAGCATGTTCCGTAAGATTGTCGGAACTGTGCGTTATGAGATTCCGCCTACAAATAAACATGCAGATCCGACACCACTGAACAATCATCATCAGATGATCAGCGCATACAAGGGACGTCAGAATCTGTATGAGTACTGTATTGGCGGAAAAACAGGCTGGACATCCGATGCCGGAAACACACTGGTAACTTTTGCGGAAAAAGACGGCATGACACTGATCTGTGTGGTTATGAGCTGTACCGCAGGCGGTCAGTATTCTGATACAAGAACGTTATTTGATTATTGTTTTGATAATTTCAAAATGTACAATGTGGCACAGAATGAGACGCGCTATGAGAAGACGCAGAGCAGGGATAACACATTGTTTACTGAGTGGAATGCATTTGCAAAAGTAGACGACAGTGCACAGATCATTCTGCCGGCTTCTGCAAATTTTCTTGATACACAGACGGAAGTAAATTACGATCAGGCCAGTGATAAGATACTGGGAACCCTGGTGTATTCTTATGGTGGCAGACAGGTCGGAACAGCGAATGTGGTGACAACCGGTGCCAAAGTGACGGAATATCCGTTTGGAGAGAAAGCCGGAAACGTACAGACTGCAGATAATTCAACACAGAATGATACGTCTGCAGCAGCAGAATCTTCTGATAAAAACAAAACAGATGCATCGAAGAACAGCACTGGAAAGAAAAGTAGTCTTTCTATCAGCAAAAATAAACTGTTGTTGATCGGAGGCGGAGTGGCAGCAGCTGTGGTGATCATTCTGGTGATCTGGTTCCTGTACAATAATATCCGTCGCTTCCATCGCAGAAAAGAAGGACGCGACCGCCGGTACAAGACCATCAAAAATAACCGGAAATGGAACAAGCGCGGTGGACGCTGATAAATTGATGAAGTTCAGGTATCTGGCAATCATACGCCATCCTTGACAATACAAAAAAGAACTGCTATAGGTTTGTTACCGACGGCGAGGAACTCAAAAACAGTTAGATTTCTTCCGTCGCTGATAACAGTGTAGCAGTTCTTTTTTTTGATTGATCAAGGACAAGCCGCTTTGCGATGGCTTTGTTTTCCCTCTGGCTCAGAATCTAAAAACAGTTAATGATTTTGCCACTACAATTCTCAGTGTTTTTGTAGTGTAAATCAGCGTGCACAGCATAACATTGAGTTTATCGTAATTTAGGTGTGCATGCGGCACGTAGTGAGGGTGGTGCAAAAATTTACAAAATTCACTGTGTAAATAAAGAACTCCTGGGATTTTTTCTCAAGGAGCGATTGTTAGAGCGACTGAGACAAAATCACAGGAGTTCCTATTAAAACCTAACGTTGTAAATTTTTAAGCCAACCGAAACAAGACTTTAGATGGCCGGGAATTTCAGTTCTTTGTATTTACCATATTTCTGCTGAACCACATCCATATGCTCAAAGAAATCAACCCTTGTTTTAATAATCTCATTTAAGTGCTCTGCACGGGCAGAGTTTACATTTCTGTCACGGATCAGACCATTCTCAGCCAGTACGAATTTGTACTCGCCATTCTCGTCTTTTACCAGATCTCCGCCTGCACCACAAACGGCACACTCGAACGGGAATTCAATACCATCCCAGTGTTTGTCACCTTTGTAGATCAGTGCAGAATGACATCTTGGGCACATTCCCTGATCCGGATCACCAAGCCATCCGCGCTCTTCTACCGGAGTGTTAATTGCTTTGATGATGTTTTCGCCCATTTTATGAGCGCGCTCGATCTGCTCATCACGCAGTAATACGTTACCCGGACGGCCGTTTCTTGTGGACAGCATCTGATCAACAACCTGTACAGACTGTGTGAACATAGTTGCGCCCATGCCTTCCAGAGCAAGTGTCTGCCAGTCGTGGCAGGAACCGCCGACCGCGATCAGTCCGCCTACCATATGTGGATCTTCTTTCACTGCGCCAATCTCAAGCAGGAAAGAGAGCTCGTAAGCCAGGAATCTCTGTGCGAATTTCAGATACAGAGAGCTTGGGGTCAGATCATAGGTCGGAACACCAACGATGATGGCGTTGCAGGTGTACATTTCCTGAACGATTTTGTCCATATCATCTTTGTCTTTTAAAATACATCCGTTGTACTTATCTGCTTTTCCCATTGCTACGTTACCCATCTGCATGGTACATCCTTCACATCCGGTGCAATGCTCGATGTTGTAATCAAACAAGTTGATGAGTTTGCACTCAGCACCGGCCTCCTGACAGGCAAGCAGAGCTTCTTTTACTAAAATTTCGCTGTTTCCGTTGTGGCGTCCTGCCACGATACCTAAAACTTTCATCGTAAAACCTCCTGTTAATTATAATGTTTTCCGGTTAAATAATGGATATTGGATTAAGTTTTTGCAATTGCTCCTGCAAAGGCGCAACTACCCTGATAAACGCAGTGTAGCATGAACAAAGTGGTCTGACTAGTGATGTATCTTTATCAATACATGCAAAAGGTTTATATAAATATGCCTTTTGGTAATGGAAAAGTTGCATTTGAGTTATGAAGTAAGGTATAATAAGTATCAGAAAAATGATACCTGTGGATAGGGTATAGTGGAAAAATCGAAGGAACTCAGTATAAAAGTATAAAAGCAGAAATGCAAAGAATAGAGCATAGTTTGTAAAAACAGGGGATAGACACAGGGGGAGAAAGATGACCTTTAATCAGATCAAATATTTTGTGACAGTGGCGGAGTGCTTAAGTTTTACAGAAGCCGCGAAATGTCTGTTTATCACACAGCCGGCTCTGAGCCGCCAGATCAATGCCATGGAGGAAGAACTTGGAACGAAACTGTTTGTCCGGGATAAAAAACGGTTGAAGCTGACGCCGGGAGGCAGTGTGCTATATAATCGGCTGCCACAGCTGCTGACGGATTATGCGGAGGCGGTGGAAGATGCAAAATACGCCAATTCCGGTTACGAAGGGGAGCTGCACATCGGATTCCTTGATATTTACGATATTTCGGAATTGTTTGACGATGTTATCCGGGAATTTCGTGAGGCTTATGAAAATATTGAGATGAGTCTGGAACGTTTTTCCCTGGGGGAACTGCCGGTGCGTCTGGCGGCGGGAGATCTGGATCTGATTTTAACCTACGGATTTTCATTGTACGACAAACCGGATCTGATGACGGTAAATATACAGAAATTTGATTCCTGCATTATGCTGAATCGGAATCATCCGCTGGCGCAGCAGGAACAGGTAACACTGGAACAGCTGAAAGATGAACGGTTTATTCAGCTTGGACCGAAGGCCAGCGAGGAGGGATACAGCTATATTACGAATCTGTGTGCACGCTGTGGCATTCATCCGGATTTTCTTCTGGTGGAAAAAATGGAAGATGTGATGCTCTGGGTGCAGACCGGAAACGGTGTGGCCATCACATCGAACCGCACCATTGAACGGCAGAATCCGCATGTCGTGCTGCGTAGCATCGATGTGCCGGAGGCCAAAGACCACAATATTACCATGGCCTGGAGGAAGAATAACTACAATCCGGCCATCGCCATTTTTATGGAAATGCTTGAGAAAAAATTAACAAAAATTTAATAGAAATCGTGCATGATACAAGAAAAAACCGCGGAAATTCTAAAAAAAGTATAAAAATAAAAACAATATATGAAAAAAAGCAGGGGTTTTGTAATAACAAAAGTGGATTAAAAAACGGCGTTTTATTTAAAAAAATGGCAAAAAGGGCGAAAAACTGGAAAAAAGAAAGATTTAAAATCGAAGAAATGGATGACAGTAATGCATAAAATGCATTACAATGCATGCTATTTGTGCAATGTGCACATAAAAAGAAGATGCAGATATCGGCAGTTTGGCGAAAATGTATTGACTTTAAGATTCTCTTAAGCTAAAATAGCAATGTTTTTAGGGCAGAAGTATGTGCTGTCGCTTTCTATTATATAGGAATTTGTTGTTACAAAGAAATTCTGCAGGATAGAAGCCGACATGTGGCATAGAGTAAATGTTTTTCATTTATGTATCTGTTCCGGTGAAGTTGTTATTGAAACAAAATAAAAAATGGTTTTATGGTGTTTAGGAGGAAAGTTGAAATGAACAACAAAAAGACTAGCAGCTGGAACCTTGGTGTAAATGGTTACATCATCGTTATTCTGGCATTCTTCTCATGTTATGTGTATTCAGCACTGACATCAGATTCACTGAACGTAACCCGTGACGTATTTATCGGACTTGGTATTAACCAGGGTGCGGTTTACGCAATGTCTACTATCGCAGTACCATTCGGTATCATTGGTAGTATTATTCTTGGTCGTCTGATCCAGAAGCATTCCATCCGTCTCTACTGGGGACTGAGTATGATCATCACAGCTGTATTTACAGTTCTGCTTGGTCGTGTACACAATACCGTTGGTGTTGTAGTATGTTATGTAGTAATCTACACATTCTCTCTTGCATCCGCAATGCTGCTTGCAGGTGAGATCATCGGACACTGGTTCCCGACAAAACGTGGTGTAGCTATGGGTCTTTGTACCGCAGGTTATCCGTTATCTGCAGCTACAACATCTGCATTAGCAGGAAAATTTGTAGGAACTGTTGGATACACAGCATATTATACAACAATCGCTGTTGTAGCTATTCTCGTTGGTATCATCGTTATTGCATTTGTTCGTGATTTCCCGGAAGAAAAAGGTGGTTACCCGGATAACGATCCTGCATTCGATAATGAGAAAGCAAAAGCTGAACATCAGGCAGCTCTTGAGTACTTAAAGACATCCAAATGGACAGCTTTAAAATGTCTGAAAACAGGACGTATGTGGATCCTCTGGATCGCAGTTGGTATCACAGGCTTCATGTCCATGGGTATCATGTCCAACTTCGTAACAAAATTCATGGTTATGGGTTATGAGCTTCCTACCGTACTTCAGATGCTTGGTATCGCAGGTGTACTTGCTATCCCGGGATCTATCGTAGTAGGTTGGTTAGACGTTAAGATTGGTACAAAGAAAACAGGTATCCTGATCAACGCTCTGGCATTTGTAGCAGTTCTTTGTTGCTTAACACACGTAACTGTATTACATTACATCTCCCTTCCAATCCTTGCTGTAATGTTAGGTGGATCTTCCAACTTAATGGTATCCTGTACAGCAGCTATCTGGGGACGTTACGATTTCAAAAACGCATTCTCTGTTATTCAGCCGCTGAACTCTGTAATGACAGGTGTTGGTATCACAGTAGTATCTGCTTGTAACGCAATCGATCCTACTTGCCAGCTTGCTTACATCACCATGGCAGTTATGGCTGTCATCGGACACATCGATATGTGCGTATTAAAAGTAGAGCCGATCGATAAAGACGTACGTTAATCAAATCTCGTTTGAGACATTAGAAAAGTAAATACATCATCTTTATAAAAATATTTATATAGATGTTCGGACAAAGAAAAAACTGCCGGTATGTGGATGGTTCCATGTATCGGCAGTTTTTTCTAAAAATGTGCAGGCAGTTCTTTTTATAAAAATTAAGTATAATGACAGATAAAAATATGATATGATAGCAAGAACAGTATTGGGTCAGGTTAATGAAAAATAAAAGGCAGATGATTGCCATTTTTATCGATATAAAATGAAACGTAAGCAACCGGGAAGGGGTATGATAAAACAAGATGAATCAGAATGGAAAACAACCAGTATCGGATATAGCAATGCATTCTGCGGACAGGGAGCCATATCTGGATGAAAAACTGCTGGCCTACAGTCAAACCGATGCCTATCCATTCCATATGCCGGGCCACAAGCGCCAGGTTATGGGAAACTGGACACCGGAAGAAATCGATATTACAGAGATTACCGGTTTTGATAACCTGCATCATGCAGAAGGTATTTTACGTGAGGCGCAGCGCCGGGCGGCGGAAACCTTTGGTGCGGATGAGACATTTTTTCTGGTAAACGGAAGTACCGCGGGACTGCTTGCGGCAGTGTGTGGAACGGTAAAAAAAGGCGGTCGTCTGCTGATGGCGCGCAACTGCCACAAAGCTGTGTATCATGCGGTTTATCTCATGGAACTGAAGACCGCATATCTGTATCCGGAGCAGACGGCGTTTGGCATTCAGGGAAGTATTTCCCCTGAACAGGTGCGTGATATGCTGGAGCAGTATCCCGATACAGAAGCGGTTCTTCTTACCTCACCGACTTATGATGGTGTGGTTTCAGATATCAAAGCGATTGCAGAAATTGTACATGCAAAAGGCATTCCGCTCATCGTGGATGAGGCTCATGGTGCACATTTTGGCTTTTCAGAAGGATTCCCGCAAAAAGCGCTGGTCCTTGGTGCGGATCTGTGCATTGAGAGTGCTCACAAGACTCTGCCGGCTTATACCCAGAGCGCACTGCTTCATTATAAAAAGAATCCATGGATCGATCTGGAGCGGGTAAAACGTTATCTTGGCATTTATCAGTCCAGTTCGCCTTCTTATATCCTGATGGCGGGGCTTGACCGCTGTACACGGATTTTGCGGGAACAGGGAAAGGAACTGTTTGCGGCGTATGAAAAACGACTGCATGATTTTTATGAAAAATGCAAAACATTACAACGGATCACAGTACTTTCACCGGATGGGAAAAACCGGGAAACCGGGAAAGCAGATCCGGGTATCTGGGATCGGGATCCGTCCAAGATTCTGATCTGTGCCGAAGGTGCAGGACTGCATGGGCAGGAACTGGCAGAATTTTTGACGGAAAACGATCATCTGGAAATGGAGATGGCTTCCGGGCATTATGTGACAGCGCTGACCACGCTTATGGATACGCAGGAAGGATTTGACCGGTTGTTTGCGGCACTGCAGGAGATTGACCAGAAGGCTTGCAATGGGCTGCATCAGGAAAGTTTTACTACGGATGAGATATATCACAGGGCAGAAAAAGTGCTGGAGATTGCCGAGGCAATGGATGCTCCGAAGCAGACCGTACCATTGATGAAATCTGCAGGAGCTGTGTCCGGAGAATTTGTGTATCTGTATCCGCCGGGAATTCCGATTTTGGCACCGGGCGAGCGTGTGACGGAAGAAATTCTGGAAACACTGCGTATTTGCCAGAGCCGGAATATGGAAGTAGAAGGAATGAAAGATTACAGTGGACAAAGGATTGAAGTGTGTACTATACTATAAAGATATGAGAGACGAAAGCAGGAAGAGATCATGGGAAAAATCTATTGTCTGATGGGCAAAAGTGCATCCGGAAAAGACACCATATATAACCGCCTTCTGGCAATGGAAGACTTGAAGGTAAAACGTGTGGTTCCATATACGACCCGGCCGATCCGGTCCGGGGAAGTGGAGGGAGAATCTTACTTTTTCTGCTCGGAAGATCAGGTAAAAGAATTCGAAGATGCCGGTAAAATCATTGAACTGCGGGCGTACAACACGGTATATGGCGTGTGGAAATATTTTACTGCAGATGATGGACAGATCGCGCTGACAGAGAGTGATTACCTGATGATCGGAACCCTGGAAGCGTATGAGCAGATCCGGGATTATTTTGTCGCGGAGCATGTGTGCCCGATTTATGTGGAAGTAGATGATGGATTACGTCTGCAGCGAGCCCTGGATCGGGAGCGTTCTCAGGAGCAGCCAAAGTATGCAGAGATGTGCCGGAGATTTCTGGCGGACGAGCAGGATTTTTCCGAAGAAAACCTGAAAAAAGCAGGGATTACGAAGCGGTTTCGGAATAAGGAGCTGGATCAGGTGACACAGGAAATTGCTTCTTATATGAAGTAGATAGCAGGAAACAAATTATTAGTAGTGAGGAACAGGAATGGCTGGATTTCATGACATTATCGGACATGAACAACTGATTGCGCACCTGCAGAGTGCGATCGTGATGGATAAAGTATCTCATGCGTATATCATCAACGGACCCAAGGACAGTGGAAAAATGATGCTGGCACAGGCCTTTGCCATGGCGCTGCAGTGTGAGACATCCATTCAGAAACGCGAGCAGATGGCCGGGCTTCCGCGAGAAGAATTGCATCCGGAGATTCTTGCGGAACCGTGTATGGAATGTCATTCCTGTAAGCAGGCGTTAGGAAACAACCAGCCGGATATCATTTATCTGACGCATGAAAAACCAAATACGATTTCGGTAGCAGATATCCGTGAGCAGATCAATCATGACATCGAGATCAAACCTTACAGCAGTAAGTATAAAGTGTACATTGTGGATGAAGCGGAGAAGATGAATCAGCAGGCGCAGAATGCCCTGTTAAAAACCATTGAGGAACCGCCGGCTTATGCGGTGATCCTGCTTCTGACCACGAATGCGGATGCGTTTTTGCAGACCATCCGTTCCCGCTGCGTGATGCTTGACATCAAGCCGGTAAGCGATGAAAAAATCCGGGAGTTTCTGATGAAAAAACGTCAGGTGCCGGATTACAAAGCGGAAGTATGCGCAGCATTTGCCCGCGGAAATGTGGGACGGGCTGTGGCACTGGCTTCCTCAGAACGATTTAATGAACTGAAGGACGTTACCGTTTCGCTTTTGCGCAGACTGGGAGATGTACGCAAATACGATTTATTACAGGAGATAAAACCACTGAACGATTTCAAGGACGATATCAGAGAATTTTTTGATTTGGTTTTGTTTTGGTATCGGGATGTGTTATTATATAAAGCAGCAGGCTCAGAGGAGCAGTTGATTTTTCGTGAACAGTCGCTGGAAATTCGGCATCAGGCAGAAAAATGCTCGTACCATGGACTGCAGCAGATATTAGAAGCAATCGAGACAGCGGACCGTCGGATCCGGGCAAATGTTAATTTTGACCTGACCATGGAGATGCTGGCATTGACGATCAAGGAGAATATTAGATGATAAAAGTAACTGGAGTAAGATTCCGTCAGGCGGGCAAAGTGTATTATTTTGACCCGAAAAGCCTGAAACTGGAGCGAGGCAGCCATGTTATCGTGGAGACTGCCCGGGGTATCGAGTATGGTACCGTTATTGTCCCACCAAAGGACATTACAGATGATGAAGTGGTTCAGCCGCTGAAGGCGGTGATCCGTGTGGCGACACCGGAAGATGACCGCATCGAAGAAAAGAACCATGAGAAAGAAAAAGATGCATACAAAATCTGCCTCGAAAAGATTGAAAAACACGGTCTTGCCATGAAGCTGGTGCAGGCAGAGTATACCTTTGACAACAACAAACTGCTGTTTTACTTTACTGCAGATGGGCGTATCGATTTCCGTGAACTGGTAAAGGATCTGGCAAGCGTATTCCGTACCAGAATCGAACTGCGTCAGATCGGTGTCCGTGATGAGACCAAAATCCTCGGCGGCATCGGTATCTGTGGACGCCCGCTGTGCTGCCATACATTCCTGACAGAGTTTGCGCCGGTGTCCATCAAGATGGCGAAAGAGCAGAATCTGTCCCTGAATCCGACCAAAATTTCCGGTGTGTGCGGACGTTTGATGTGTTGTCTGAAAAACGAAGAAGAAACTTACGAATACTTAAACAGCCGTCTGCCGAATGTGGGTGACCGTGTGACAACTGCAGATGGACTGAAAGGTGAAGTACAGAGTGTCAGCGTATTGCGTCAGCTGGTGAAAGTGATCGTGGATATGGGGGATGAGAA
>Ga0129310_1001386_pt1 | contig 21421 bp, 19 predicted proteins | sample Go1ome_2_FD_94433 | JGI IMG/M metagenome (GOLD analysis project Ga0129310, IMG submission 94433) | Western lowland gorrila individual fecal microbial communities from Wisconsin, USA - Go1022A metagenome | ecosystem: Host-associated > Mammals > Digestive system > Large intestine > Fecal | place...
AAGCTGCGTGATTTCAGCACTTTCCCGTAAGCAACCTATTGCACCTTTTCCTAATTTCTGTTAGTTATGGCATCTTTTAGGCATTAGAAATTATTATTAACTCTATTTTTTGATAATTCCATCTAGGATATTATTAATCCGTTTTAAATATATCTCTAGTATACACTTTTTCTTTTACATCTTCTAGTGCATTATCATACCGATTTGCAATTATTACATTACTTTCCCTTTTAAATTCTTCCAAATCGTTTACGATTCTACTTCCAAAAAAAGTCGTATCTGCATCCAGTGTTGGTTCATAGATAATGACCATTGCTCCTTTTGCCTTGACCCGTTTCATAATTCCTTGAATCGAGCTTTGCCGGAAATTATCCGAATTCGTCTTCATTGTGAGCCTATAAACACCTATAATTATACTTTTTTCCTTTTGGGCATCATACATATTTTCACTTTCGTAATCATAATACCCAGCCATCTGTAACACACGATCTGCAATAAAATCCTTTCTGGTGCGGTTACTTTCCACAATAGCTTCTATCAAATTCTCCGGTACATCCTGATAATTAGCAAGTAACTGTTTTGTATCCTTGGGAAGACAGTACCCACCATATCCAAAAGAGGGATTATTATAGTAATCACCGATTCTCGGATCAAGGCATACTCCTTTAATAATCTGCTGTGTGTCCAGCCCCTTTAGCTCTGCATAAGTATCCAGTTCATTAAAATAACTGACTCTCAATGCCAAATAGGTATTAGCAAAAAGCTTCACTGCTTCCGCTTCTGTAAATCCCATAAACAGTGTATCAATATTTTCCTTAATTGCACCTTCCTTTAACATATCTGCAAAAATATGTGCTGCCTTCTGCAAATTGTCATCGCTCATATCTGTCCCGACAATGATTCTGGATGGATACAAATTATCATATAATGCCTTGCTTTCCCTTAAGAACTCCGGGCTAAATAATATATTACTGTATTTAAACTTTTTACGAATGGCTTCTGTATATCCTACCGGGATAGTACTTTTGATTACTATAACTGCATGTGGATTGCATTCTATTACCATTTTTATTACTTCTTCCACCGCAGAGGTATCAAAAAAGTTTTTCCTGCTATCATAATTCGTTGGAGTTGCAACTATAACATAATCTGCATCTCCGTATGCCTTTGGGGCATCCAGTGTTGCTGTAAGTCGTAATTTTTCTTCCTGCAGATACTTCTCAATATAATCATCATGGATTGTGGCTTGTTTGTTGTTTATTTTCTGCACTCTTTCCGGCACAATATCTACTGCTGTAACTTCATGATGACGCGCTAATAGAATAGCAATAGATAATCCAACATACCCTGTTCCTGCTACTGCAATTTTCAACTCACTGTAAACTCTCATCCGCAACTCCATTCTCTCTTTGTTTATGAAACACCATCTTCTTACTGAGAATATAGTTTAGTGCAATTACTATCACACTCAATAAGCATTTACTAAAAAAGAACGATTGGTTCAGTACTTCTACCAGCAAAATTACACCAAAATAGTCTACCAAGAATGTAATCCATCTGGCAAAAACAAAACGGATAATTTCTGTTATAAACCTATGAATAGATCCAAATGGTGTTTTAAACACAAATATTTTATTGGTAAAGTAGCAAAACACCTTTACCACCACCAACGTAATAGCATTCGATATTTTATAATCAATTCCGCTCCATACCGCCAACTGAGCCAGTCCAATATTTAGGATTGTACTGAGTACACCCCAAAATATATAGCTATATAATTCTTTTTTTCTCACTTGCTTATCCCTTCTTTGCAAGTACCATCGTCCATGGAAATGGTGTTTTCACCGATATAATTTTCATACCATTGTTAACAACCATTCTGCAAAATTTCCTTTTTGTCCAATGTTGGATATGCCCCGGTGTATTTCCAAAGTCCTTCCAGTACTTTCCTCTTGCCATGTTGCATATTCGCCAGATAGGTTCCTTGGGAACACTTAAAAGTATAAATCCATTTTCATTACACAACTCTTTTATATTTTTCAATGCTTGTTCCGGATTTTCCAGATGTTCCAACACTTCTGAACATATCACAAGATCATATCTTCCTTTATTCAAAATGTGTTTTTCATTTTCTCCCGGCTTTCTAACCTCCATTGTATAAATATTCCCAATATAAAAGTTAATGCCAGGTATCCTTTCACTTGCCTCTGCTATTACTCTTTCTGATATGTCAAAGGCATCTATCTCGGCGTTCTGATACATTTCCTTTATAAACGAACTTATTTCGCCTTCTCCGCATCCGGTTTCACATATTTGGCAAAATTTCTTTCCTGCTACTTTCATCAATTCGCTGATGTCATTCTTAAATCCCTTCATCATCCATTTTACAATCGGATTGATTGAATGATATTTATCATAATAATTACCTTCTGGTTGAACCACTTCAGTCTTTTTTGTGTCCATCTGTGCCATGCACCTCCTGTATATGCAATTCCATATTCTTTTTTCCCTCATAATCATTTTTTCTCACATGATACTGAATGTCTTCCAGCATCATTCTGTTCTTAGCCAGAATATCTGCCATAAATCCTATTATAAATGTGAAGAATCCCATAAGTAGCAACACACTTTCCAATATCAAAGATTGTATATGTCCAGTTGCGTTAATCATTGTAAGCAAAATCAAATATCGTAAACGCTCCATAGCGAGTCCCCATTATCGAGTAGCGATACCATCTTTCTCTCTTTGTTCCTGACACCCTGTTCCTCTTCTGTGGCAGGTGCGCCAACAAGATCAACGTGCCCCTCTGGGAGAGGGATGGATTTCTTCTCCTCACAAAGCGTGTGGAAGATGGGATTATTCAGCTAATACAAGACAATATCTTTAAATAAATACTCTGAATCGGGAGGTCCTGTTCGATCTTTATAGCCTCCATTAAATATAATAGTTACCTTATCACTCGCATTCGAAATATCAAGCACATATTGATGCCACTCATTATCCAAATCATAAAACTCTCGCGTCATAGTACTAATTATATCCCCTGAATCATTATATATAAATACCCCTGGTTGTCCACAATCCAAAACCTTTCTGCCATAAAAGGTCAAATAATTATAGTCGGTAATATCTTCTATCTCTACTTTTGCTCCGACATACTTATTATCCAATAAATACTTCCAAATTTCACTTTTGTTTTCCTCTCTATCCAGGCATCCAACACACTTTAATTGTCTCTTTCCATCTTCCCCTAACTCGACGGTCGCTCCGGACATATAAAGATCAGAATCTCTTTCAAGCAAATTATATGGTGTTGCACCTGTAAGCTCTTCATTCAACAATGCTGCAGCGTAATAGTCACTTTCATAATCGTCCTGCTTATATAAATTATTATAATCATAGCCTAAATATGTTTTTAATTCCTGGTCCAAATATTCCTGGTAATTTTCATTAGTGAGTAAATATTTTCCATTTTTCATCCAATAAAGTATTAGACTATTAATCCATTGTCCATAATGAATGCTATCACGGTAATTGTTTAAATCAGTAATAATATCCGCTCTATTATTAAATGAAAATAAATAAATATTTTTGTGTTCGAGAATCAGCTCAATAATATATTTCTCTGTCTCTATATGCTTATATATTTCTCCTGTCACTACTAAAGGTTCCCAATAAACTGCGCTATAAGGAGAAAAATAGTAATAAAATTTCACATCGGGATATTCGTCTGCAATACTTGTAACATTTTGTGTAATATTTTCCTTTATGATAGCTTTTTCATCATCTGAAAGATGAACTTTATTATTACTAGGTTCATCATATACCAACATATCCCTATCTATATTCTTATAAATAGACTTTGTTCCGTAGCTGAACCAGTCTGACCACCTTGCATAATCATCAAATGATGTTATTCCCGGATTAAAATCACTTCTATCATTTTCGGTCATCATTAAATAGACTCTATTAAAAATAACATCACGATTCAGTAAATAATTAATGTCGTTAAACGGATTGTCATCATACAAATACGAAGGATACTTGCTCAAATCATCATGCATAGTCGATGAATTCTCATAAAAGTAGTTCATATCTAAACATCGGATAATTGTTTTTAATTGATCGTTATTTTTTAATGCTATTGCTATATGATCATTTATTTCTTTATAAGAACCACCTGCATATGGCAACTTCACAGATTTTACTCCGAATATTTTGTCAAATTCTGAAGTTTTAAAATTTTCTGTCATTGAAGTCCCTGTTATTAGTGCATCATATTCAAAATTCTTACTAATCCCATCATTCTGACTTCTGCCGGTTCCGGCTCCAACATCAAATATTTACTTCCTACATATTAACTATACGTATCATACATCCATATCGAATATGCATCAATATAGTCCCAATGCAGAACAAATTGTCTTCCAATTTGTTCTGCATTTTTACTTTTTCCTTACTGAATAACTATCTTTTACACAGCCATTATATAGCCCAAAATATTTATATGTTCTCTGTTTAATAACAACGTTTCCTTGATAATTTCATCATATGTTGTTATCCCTACGTTTCCCACAAGTACTGCCGTTTCTGCATTGGCTAATCTTTCTAACTCATTCGCATTATATAGAACATCATCTAATATACTGATTTCTATCTGTTCCGCTTTTAAAATATCTTTTATTTTGTTGCACGCTTTCCACACACTCTCAGGCATTGTCGAACCAATAAAGTAAATGTGCTGCAAGTTCTTTTTTTGTGCCTCTATTTTTAATGACGTAGCTGCAAAAAGAATAGACTCCTCTTCACCACATTTTTTCTTTCCTCGATATACAAGATCTAGCAACCTTTGATCTACATTTCCAAAAAGATGCTTTTTCATTGGTAAAAAGAGCTCACCTATTTTGGGTATAGAATAAAAATTTTGCAAATCATCGCTGCTTCTTATTTTATCATTCAAAATATAATTAACAAAAACAATTACCACATATACAACCATACACAAAAGTGATCCGATGATAATATACTTTATATTCAGGTGTGCCGGTGCAATATTTGTTTCTATTTGTACATCTGCATTTTGTCCACTATCCTGCTCAGCAGTCAAAAAGTTATAATAATTCAATTGTTCTGTTGTAAAATTTAACATCAATGCATTATATGCCGTCTGCAAAATATTGAGATCCTGCACACATTCTTTTTGGCGATTTGCAACATCCGTGTCCACAATCTCCCCTTGGGAACGGTTTATCAGTATTATTTGATGTGTTCCCAATGTAGTCTGCAAATAATCACTCTTCTCCATTATAAATTTTTCCACAGCATCTGCCATTGCTTCGCTCAAAGCAGCCTGGTCAGAAATTATTTCAATGTCTAAAATATTACTTTCATTATTTTGCTGTATGTTTAATTGCAAATCATATCCGAATTTACTTAGTTCCACATCTCCGCTATTCCGCAAGTATATAAGTTCATCTACTTGGCTCTCTAAATTACATTCTTTCTGCACATAATCATACAGTGATGCACTCGTTATTAAATTACGATATATATTCCCTATCGTCGCAACATTATTGGAATCATCTGCTCGAACCAAGAATGTTAAATCCGTCTTTTGAACATGAGATGGATCCACTTGCATTAATAACGAATTTTTCTGATACTCCAACTTCTCTTCCAAATACTGTTTATAGGCAATAGCTGTATTTACATTCATTAATTGTCTGGCATCCAACTGTTTTGCTAATTGATCGCGGTTATCCTCCCATAACCTGTTTGCTTCCTGTTCCGTCATATTACTTTGTTGTTCAATCATAAGTTGCTGTTCCTGTAATACACGGTTCTGCGTTTTGACATCCTGCAATGCTAAAAAATATCCAAATATTCCAAACAGGAAAGCTCCAATAATTCCGGAAATTAAAATTCCTCTCCACTTAAGTAAAATTGTTACCATCAAATCCAACAAACTTATTTCTCTGTCCTTTTTGTCCAAATTTTCACTTATCATATTTAGCTCCTCTGCCTACATACAATCCTATTTCTATAATTTAAACTTCCTTGTTATGAACTCCTTTTTTATTACTTTCAATGTCATATTCCATCTTTCGAACACGGTATTGTACATCTTGAAGTATTTTTCGATTAGCCGCTATTATATCTGCTTGAAGTCCTATTATAATAGTCATAAATCCCATTAAAATAAGAATACTCGCCAATATTAGCGACTGTACATGTCCGCCTGATACACCCATCCCCAAAAAAAATAAATATCTTATTCCAATAATAATTCCTATTGCTAATGGAATTGTTCCCAGGATTGTAAAAAATCTCAAGGGTTTATACATCATAAACGCTCTTATAATTGTAATAGATGAACGTTTCACATATCCAAACATACTATGAAACAATCTGGATGGACGCAATTCTTCATTTGTATGTATCGGGACAGAAGTCATTGCAATCTTCTCTCTCCCGGCTTGGACTATTGTTTCTAATGTATATGTGTATTCATTAAATACATTTAAACGCATGGCCGCATCTCTGCTATATGCCCTAAACCCACTGGGTGCATCCGGAATATCTGTATTAGATGCAATCTGCACCGTTCTGCTCCCAATATGCTGTAACTTCTTCTTCAATGGTGAAAAATGCTCTGTTTCATCTATTGGCCGGCTTCCGATTACAATATCACTCTTACCTTCAAGAATAGGTCTTACGATTTTCTCGATATCTTTGCCGCTATATTGATCGTCAGCATCTGTATTAACAATAATGTCTGCATCGTTTCGCAGACAGGCATCTATTCCCGCCATGAATCCATATGCCAGTCCCTTGTTTCTCTTAAAGTTAACTATATAATGAACTCCCCAGTTTTTAGCTACTTCTACTGTTTTATCCTTACTTCCATCATTGATAATTAAATATTCTATTATGTCTATACCTTCTATTTTTTTGGGCAAATCATCTAATGCAATCTGTAATGTTGCCTCTTCATTATAACATGGGATCTGTATAATTAATTTCATCTTCAGCCCTCCATCTTTCATTTTATCTCGTATAAAACTATCTTATGAATTCTTTACTCACAGTAAGCTTTCCAATATCATATATATATATTGGTGCATCTACTTGTTCCTCCATAAGTTCCACTATAACTTGTCCATTTTCTCTTGTCATTGGCAAAATATAATTACCTTTAACAAAGACTAAATTATCATTATCCTCACAACTTATTTGTATTTTCCCATTTTGAGATACAACTTGTACTTCCCTTGTTACTTCTTCAAATCTACGACTATTCCATGTAAGGAAAACATATGGTTGATTCAAATTGCCTTCAAATAAATCAAAATTTTGCTGATATTTTTCTCTATCAACCATACTACTTGATACCGGAAATAAATAATAATATTCATCTCCTTCGAACCATAACGGCTCCTCTAGCTGACTGATCGATAAAATACTGATGCCTTCATATATATTGTTCACATCACAAAATAACTTCTGTCCAGACAATATCATTTGTTCTGCGTTCTCTGTACATATAATGCCGATATTCTCTTCCATATGTTTTTTATAAAATTCTTGGCACATAATCGCATTATCGTAGTCATATTTATGCCATTTTTCACAAGTCACTACGGCAAAAAAACTATTAATCAACATCATTACTATTAAGCACAGCATTACTCCCCATTGATTAGCAAATGCAATAATAATAATCCCTATGCAATATATCCAGCAACACCAAACACCCAAATTTGTAAATGCTGCATTATCCGCTGCCCTAAGTCCTGTCAACCAGCTAGTTGATTGCGCCACTCCAGGAGACTTTACATACAAAATTTCATATGATATCCATACAATACTGCATCCTATAATGATACCTACTAGTTTTCTGGCAAAATTAGTACTACATTTATCCTTATAGTCACATATCCTAATCCAGCATATTGCCAAAAGGGGAGTTGTATATGCAACATATCTTCCACACAAATTTACCATTTTCCATCCTTCGTTATAATCTACATAGGTAGAATGTCTGGCTGCAACATAAATAAGTGCAAATATAAGAATAAAATACCATATACTTTCTTTCCAATTCTTTTTTAGCTGTTCATGAGAAGTATATATAATCATTCCTGCAATAATTGGACTGGCCCCGAGCAAAGCATACAATGCATATGAATAAAACCATTTCCAATCCACCAATATAGCATATCCATTGTTTGCTGGTCCTGAATCTGTTAGAAAGCCCATTGTTGACAACAGTGCTTCTACTGATATAAATCCTGTAGTTCTTAACGCGTATACAATCGCATAGACAAAAATACAGCTTAATACAATCGAAGTATATATAGCTGCCGTAAGCAGAAATCTTTCTATTTTAATTTTTAATTTTATATTTTCTTGTGCAAAATAAATTGAACACCAAAACAAACAAAATATTGGTAAGGTTACCAACATTAAATATTTAGTCCAATATAATCCTAAAGATAAAAGCGCTGCAATTGCGCAATAATAGAACCTGCACCTCCATGAGATATTTTCATCTATTAGTCTTTTTCTATACGCCTCATGATATAGTAGATTAATTATCAATAAAGGGCAGGCTAAATTTTCTGCGAACAATATTCTAGAATAGCAAAAATAAATCGGAGAAAAAGCTATAATAATCAATATAAAGAAAGCCCTTTCTTCATCTGTGACTTTTTTTAATAACTGATAAATAAAGAACAAGCAACATCCTTTAAAGGTTATATTTATCAACAACATTGCTGCATAAAAATCTGTTTTGAAAAAGAAACCAATCTGTATCAGCATCGGATAAAGGATAGGGTAATGTGTAGATATTGCCGGTTGGAAATGAAAAATACTATAAGCTATTCTTTTATATAATATTTCATCGCTAATAAATCCTACTGGTTTTTTGCAAAAAATCAGTATTAACGACAAACTTGTCCATATTGCCAAAAAAATTATATTTCTCGTAATTTCTCTTTTTTTCATTTGATCTTCTCTTTCTTAACACCACCAAAGCACTCTACAAAAGTATACACAGACGATGTAATATATGTTGGTAAAATGCTCATACATATTCTGTTGTATGAGTCTCCAATTCCCAAACGTAAATACTGAGGGCGTCCCATGCATATTGCGAAATTAAGCAACACTAATCCCCAAACTATCAAATCGAAATATCTGTTTCTACATTTTAAATAAGTTTTCATAATCTCCAAACACAACACAGTAATCGGTACATAATTCCAGTACCAATCTGTTGCATTGCTGAAAATTACTCTTACATTATTGGTGAATTTATCCCACTCCAATATGCCTAGCGCCAAGCATCCGACACTCAATGTTGCTATCCCAAGTATCGTCATATGTCGTCGAACAAAAAAGGCAAACTTAGAATCATATAAAAGAATATATGCAACTACTGCTAGCAAAGCAAATATAATGACCGCCATTGTCATAGGTGTTAATAATTTGTCTTCAGCCTGTTTCGCTCCTGCTTGACTCTGATAAATAATGGTAAAGAAAAACAAAGTTTGAAATACACATATCGGAATAAATATATGTTCCATCTGCTTTTTGCTTAGTCCCAATATACTGATACATATTACCAAAAAACTAATCGTTACAGCTGTTTCAGATCTACACAAAGCAAGCCAAACCAAAAAAAGAGTCATCAATAGAATTCTGTTTTCATCAAGTTTATTATCCTGCACCGCAAATGGTAACATCACAACTAATAATAGATATACCATAAAATAACTGTTTCCAATAATCCAAAATGACAAATATGAGTTTCCCGGAATAATCGCTATTGTGAGAGCAGTTAACGCAGCAATACATCCTGATAAAACCTTGTTGTAATATACCACTGTATGTTTATAAATTATGAGCATAACAAAACCATACATACTGAATATCAACAGATAATGTATGGCATATATATTTTCAAATCCCCACATTGTTGCAAAAGCACTCATTAATGCCGGCATTATTCCTGTCCATGTCATATATGTTCCGACAGTATCCGAAGAAAGTTTACCGCATTTTGCAATTAATTCTCCATACTGCATGACATAGTAATAGGAATCACTACTTGTAAATATGGCAAATACCCCCGAAGCAGCCATCATACTGATTGAAAGTGCTATAAGCAACACCCTGAGTAATTTTTGCCATTCCATCCTTTTATATTCTTCTCTGTATCTGTACAATAATGACCCAATGCAAATACCCCCAACAGTAAGCATACTATAGCGGTTATACGGAATATTAAGAAAAAGGATTAATGCACTTATTACTCCCCATGAAGCATTTCCAACCGGCATGGCCAATATATATGCATATTCCCTACTAATTTTTTTGCAAAAAGGGATAGCTATTATATAGCCTATAAGATATAAAATCATCGTTGCTAAAATTTGATATATTCTGTATTTGTCTGTTATTTCTTTTACCATTACATTTAATGCAGTGGCTTCTGTATGTCTATAACCAATATAATTGTAGTATACCGTCACCAAAAAAGAACATGTTAAAATGGCAATGGGAATTATTTTCTTTTTCTTTTCACTCATTAATATGCCCTTTCAAATATATATTTCCTTCTTTATCTTGTAAAACATCTATTGCATCAGAAAATGCGCAACTATCCTCTGCTATATATAAATATGCCGCCCCTTCCTCTGCATTTGTAGAAATATAATCCACAACACTTTGTTCAAACAAAGTAGTATTTTGTATCGCTATCATATGATTCTCACGTACATATTGCTCAAAATCTTCTTCCTTCACATATATATCCATTGCATTGTCAAGAACTACATTTTTTGCAAATGCTTGTACATAATTTATATACCAGGATTCCGGATTAATATATACTTTTTTCTCGGAAAAGATCGTATTTAACAACATATCATTATGCCAGTCATTCTCTTCTGCGTTCCATACAGAGTCCACTGTGTATGGATTATTTATCGTATAATATTGCATCGTTGGAATCATTACTTTAAAATAATATCCTCCACTGAATATTAAAAAAACACACCAACCAGCTATAATTATATATTGCACTATATTCTTTCTCTTAGCCAATTCACATCACCTTTCATAACACGTGCAGGGTTACCTCCGATAATTACATTTGACTTTTCGTCACGCAGACACCCCTCTGTGCACACGCTTCCCGCCGCTATAATGGAATTCTTTCCAATTTTACAACCCTTACCAATGATCACTCTGGTTCCTATCCAGACATGATCTCTAATTTCTATATTCTGCGAAATATTTGTCCTATATGCGCTGTCCTTATCACAAACAGTATGTCCATCTCCCGTGGACATATAAATATCGGAAGATATCATGCAATCTTTCCCAATTGAAATTTTCGTACCTTCTATAGCACTTATGATTACTGCATTTGTTGTAGTTGTCCCATCATCTATATATATTTCATTAGAGTCATTCTCTATATAGAAATCAGTTCCTCGCAGCGAACAATTATCACCGATATATATTCTATTATTATCACCGGTTATCGTGATTTTACAATTCTGTATCTTCACATCGTTTCCAACATATAATTTATTGTTTCCGCCTCCGCTTTCTCTCACCTTTATTCCGGAAATCAATGTACGCTCTCCCACTTTCGCTTTGAGTCCCCTTGTCCAAAGTCCATTCCTTACAAAGTTGAAAACACTATAAAGTTTTTTTTTCTGTTTTATTAATTGACGCCACATCAGCATATTACCCTCTAATTCCAAACCAAATACGTCTAATAAGTACCTCTACTCTCAATCTCCATGCTTTAGCCGGAGAAGTCAAATGCATTTTCTTTTCAAAAAGATAGTCTGGCATCATATATTTTGGATGTTTTAATGGAAACTCTATCTCGTACCGCTTCATATGAAAAAGTCGGGATATTTCCTTAGGTAACAATCGCAAATCAGAAGTACCATGTGTTGTCTCTTCTCCTACCCCTATATTCGTGATCATATTATATTTAGGAACAATATTCAGTCGATTATACAAAAATGCATCCATTCCACCTACAGTTTCATAATATGCTTTTCCACTAGCTCTATGTTTTTCCGCTATATCAATATACGCTTTGTACTCGTGTTTTGTTATCCTCTGACATTTTAGATTCAGTAAGTCGCGTTTACTATCTAACCAGGAATAATTTTCGTCCCATTGTTCTACCACTCTTTTCCATGATGCCCAACCCCAGCAACTTCCCTTAGTCGTAAATAAATAACTATCTTCAAGGTATTCCGAAACTCCGGTATTGTTCATGCCGCATATCATATTGATGCGCTCATCATCCTTATACTTTTCCAAAAGTTCTTTGCAATATGGGAAAAAACTTTGGCTTGGAACATCATCGTCCTCAAGAACGATTCCCATCTCCTCCTGTTCAAACATCCAACGCTGCGCTAAATACTCTGACGGATCGCATCCCACATTTTCTTCCTGATACCATGTATGAATTTCACACTCCCAGTTCACTTCAGATACTATCTTCCTACATCTCTGTATTCCGTCTTTATCCTTTTCATTTCTTGGGCCATCCTGATACAAATACAATTTTGAAGGACGTGCTTTCTTTACTTGTTCAAAAACTTTAGAAAATTTATCATCTCTGCAAAAGAAAATAAGCAAAACGGCAATGTCAATCTTATATTTGTTCTCAGATTCATTTTTGTATGTATTCATATTTCTCCTTTTCATTCATCCATTTTCTTTTTCATCCTAGCGGGAACACCATATGCCAATGTTTCATCCAGAACATCTCTGGTCACCACACTTCCAATACCGATTTTGCTACCTTCACCCACTGTAATACGATTCAATACAGAACTATTTACTCCTATCCACGCATTATCTTTTATAACAGAGCTTCCACATAAAATGGCGCCAGCAGTTATCACTGCATTATTGCCAATGAAGACATTGTGTCCTACATGAACCAAATTATCTATCATCGTACCTTTTCCAATATATAGTTCTCCTTCAAACAATGCATTACACACTGTAACATTATCACCAACATAAACTCCTTCATTTAGCAGTGTGCCGCCACAATGAATTATTTTTCTATTTATACCTCCTATCCTTAATATCTGAAAACCTTCCGAGCCTATTGTTGTGTTACAGCCAATCACACAATTATCTCTAATTACTGTTCCCCTTCTGATTACTGTATTTGCGCCTATCTTTACGTTTTTTCCAATAATAACTCCCTTATCAACTACTGCGCTGGGATGAATCAATGAGTTTTCTCCTATTTTTGTAACAAAATCAAACTTTTCATAAAAATCTGTGCGATAATATAAAAAATCATGTATATCATAAAATGTCTTCTCAGGATCATCACAAATTATAACTGTTAAGTTTTTCTCATTGCATATCTCTTGATATGTATAAAGATCCTCTTTCCTAAGAATGATCGCCACAACAGACTGATTTCTCCGAATATAGTCAATAAAGGATTCACTTGTCGCATACGTTAATATTCTATTATGCTCACTCCTTCTATTGCATAAATTTAAACCATTTATTTCGACATTCTCTCCTATATATTGTAAACACAAAGCACTACAAATCTCTGCAATAAAAATATTTCGCTTCATCCTATATTCTCTCCTTTGTCCACCCACCATCCACATGGCAACGCTACATAGTGTGCATAAAATTCATTTACGCCCGGCAGTTCGTCCTGCTTGCCAAAAATAGAATATACATTATTATTTATATGTACTCCTGACGCATACCAACCTTTATTTCTAAAATTAATAATTGTTTTTCGTTTATCCCTCACCAAGGTACCAAACACCCAATAATTTGGAGTGATCTCATTACGGTTTATAACTTGAATATCATTTTCACATTCTAACTCTTTTATCCATATCCCAGCCTGCCTTCTTTGTCTCTTCAATATATTCTCCATGCAGTTCATTTGCTGTATTCCGATATATGCATTTACATTACTCATGGTTGCACTATGACCTGTTAAAGTAATGTCACATTCGGGTCGAATCTCTCCCAGTTCATCTCGAAAAACGCTTCGGTCAATCCCACAATCTCTGACCATTTCTGCTTTTTTAATCATACCTTTGTCTCGAATTACTACCGCCCCACCATCAATTGTATTGGGAATTCTTACCGCATTAAAAGAAAAAATGGTGATATCTGCGCCACAATTTCCCACCATTTTTCCTTTATATATACTTCCAAATGCTTCTATTCCGTCGTCAATGACTGGTATTCCATAGTGCCTGCCAATCTCATTAATTTCATCAATATATCCCGGATATCCGCAGAAATGATTGTGAATAATTGCCTTTGTATTCTTGCTAATTTTTTTCTTGACGCTTTCCGGGCACAGTGTACCTGTAGTTGGATCAACATCTGCCCATTTCACATTTATCTCATGTGCTACAAATGGTTGCGTTGATGCTAGGCAAGCCATCGGAGATGCAATAATCTCATCCCCTGCTTTAATTTCTAAAAGCGATGTTGTTACAGCTATTGCCATATTAAAAGAGTTAGTCGCTAAAATATGCCCCTGCGAACAGCCTATAAAATTCTCTAATCTTTGTTCAAACTCTCTTGTATATTTTCCATACGCCAACTGCCCTGAATGAAGAATACTATCCAATTCCGGCAGTTCCGGCATATGAGGTTTATATAATGGAATCATCCTACCAACCCTTCTTAATCAAATCAACTATTCTCTCTCTGTCCTCATCGCTAACCCACCAACCACATGGAATATGTACAAATTCCGAATAGAACTGATCTAACGCAGGCAAATCGCATTTTGACTGTTGAAATACACTATGCGTATCGCTACGATGATGGAGTTGGGATGCTTCTATACCTGCATCTTTTAACATCCGGCAAAAATCATCCCTGTTTTCAACTTTCAAGGTATACAGCCAATAGGACGGCTCTGTATTTTCATAATAGGGTATTAATGTTACGCCCGGAATGTTTTTCAAAGCACTATCATAGTATCTGCCATTTTCTATATGTCTTCCTATCACTTCTTTAATATGCTTTAATTGCACCATTCCAATGGTTGCATTAACATTGTTCATTCCATATTTAAATCCTGCTCTCTTAATATCATTATCAAGTCTTGATACCTTTTTATTTAAACCAAACCATCTAAGTTTTGCAGCTTCATCCATATCTTCATCATTTAAAAAGCTGATAGCTCCACCATCTACCGTGGTTAAGTGCTTTATTGCTTGAAATGAATAACAGGTAAATCTAGAATTAGATCCAACCATTTTCCCCTTATACTTACTTCCCAACGCATGCGCAGTATCCTCAATAATAGGAACATTAAACTCTTCTGATATTTTATTAAATTCATCCATGTTGCATACCATTCCCGCATAATGGACTAACATAATAGCTTTTGTTTTCTCTGTTATTTTCTTTCTCACTGACTCTGGATCTAATAAACCTGTTTTCACATCAACATCCGCCCAGACAACCTTTGCACCGGTCAAAGCAATCGTCGTATTTGTTGGTTCTGCCGTCATAGCTGTGCTGATAACTTCATCTCCGTTTCCTACATTTAGTAAGCATAATGCAATATGTAGTGCAGCTGTTCCGGAATTTAACGCTAAGACTCTCTCATTGTCTATATAATTTCCAAATTTAGTTTCGAAATTCCCTACTGCCTCTCCCATGGCAATATAACCACTGTAAAGGATTTCCTCCAGTGCGGGCATCATCTCTTCTTTGGGTGCAATATAAGGTTTAACAAGCGACAGCATAATATTATATCCTCCTAATCCGTTGTATCGTTCTATAGGCATTATGATTCATTCGGTATAATGTGAATCCCTTTCCTAACTGTTTTTTTACAGGTTTCCATATACCGTATTGCTTTGCATATTCCATATATTCATTGAGGCCTTCTTGAATTCTATGTTTTTCTTGTCTCCATACCCCTTGTTCACAACATGCAACCATTCCTAAGTATGCTTGGATATTTTTTATCAAAATGTATTTTTTTAAAGTATTAGGTTGATTTTTTATATAATTCCATAAAAAATCATGTACCTGTGTGATTTCATATATGCGTTCTTTAGAATATTCACTCCTTGACACACTATTGTTTCTGACATATATGTGGTATAAAACATCTCCAATACTAATCAAAGAATCTGCTTTTCCCATCAGTTGGAGTATCACCATCTCATCAATACCAATATTTCTCCCTTTAATATCGACCTTATCAAACAAATTTCTTTTAAAAATACGACAGGCCAAAGAGGGCATACGATATTCAGAAAAAAAATGCGTTAATACTTCTTCCCTTCCTATAACCTCTTCTTCCGGAAAATTAATATATCCTATCGTTTTCAAATATTCATCTTCCTGAACCATGCCAAATTGAATAATATCATATTGTCTGATTTGGTACGGATGTAATATACTGAGCATCCTACTGTCCACATAATCATCACTGTCTACAAATGCAATATACTCTCCACTTACCAATGTCAGTCCATCTCTCACTGCGCCCGCAATTCCCTCATTGCATTTATGAATCACCTGAATTCTAGAATCTTTTTCAGCATATCTGTCTAAGATTGTTGCTGATGCATCACTTGATCCATCATCTACTGCGATAATTTCCCAATCTTCTGTATCCTGAGCTAATATACTATCAATACATCTGACAATATATTTTTCCATGTTATATACCGGAATAATAAAACTAATCATCACTACCCTCGCTATTGCAAATTCATATGCTATTCCCTATCCAAAATGGTTCATACGGATACGCCATTGCGACCATGTCCGTTCGTAAAAAATACAATCCTATAATACAAGCCAAAATGCCTATCAACCCTGCACAATATTTCAGGCATTGTTTTTCCTTGACATTCATATTAAGCAAGAAATTAGGAAGTAATACTATTAGAATTGACATAAAATACCAGGTTACTCTTCCCGCAAGGTTATTCACACCTGCAAAAGCCTGTGTTGCACAAGCCATCCAAAATATATTCGTAAATCCTCTTGTCTCGATATCATCTTTTTTATAAAAAAGAACAATCATAACATATATCATTGTTAAAATCAGGAACAAATTGACTGTATGGCTCTTAACAATTTTGGGATTCTCTGTCAATAACCTTGCCAACAAATAAAATAAAGGTTCTTTCAATACATATATTGCAATTAACATTCCACCCCCACCATATACGGCACTTTTTCGGCTGATTCGAAAATAGTATGCCGGATAGGCTACTAATCCTACAATTGCTGTTGAATGAAATGTACATGCAATAATAACTGTTATCAAGAAAGCAAATTTTCTCTTTTCTCTAATAAATTCAAAAGAAAGCATTATTAACCCGATTGCTATGGCCTGTCGAATTGCTGAGAAATTCGCTGTTCCGAAAAAAGGCATTGCCATATATATCATAATAGACAACCATATATTTCGAGAATTTTTGTAAATAAAATAACCAACAGGAACAACTGCCATAACAGCACAACCTATTAAAAGAATTTGCTTATTATGGCATATACTTCCTAAAAATTTACAAAAAAGAGTGAAACCTATTTCAAAATTTGCATATTTTCTTTTACCAAAATTTCCAATTATCTCAAAAACACTATCTTCATTTATCTTGTCATAATAGTAAAAATAACCGGTTCCTAATGAGTTGTATAAGTCTAATCCATTATGCCCAGAGCGTAGTCCTATAATCAGAATAAGCAATCCACATGCAATATTCACTAAAAAAAGGGTCTGCGCTTTCCAGCGCATTATCTTTGTCTTATACGGATTATTACTGCCATAACAAAACACACCTTGTGACAAGATTATGGAACATATTGTAATTATTATATAGTATGCAACATATACACCCATATTTTACACGCTCTCTAGTTTAAAATTTGTTTCAGTACTTTAATATCATAAAAAAATTTACCATACTTTTCCAGCCATTCTTTGTTATTATTCCACCACTTGAGTTCTTGAAGCCATTGAATATCCTCTTCACTAAAACGGTAACGAATCAGCTTTGCTGGTATTCCACCGACAATCGCATAAGGTGGCACATCTTTTGTCACAACCGCATATGCTCCGATAATTGCTCCATCCCCTATTTTCACTCCACATTTAAGTTTGACTCCCTTACCAATCCATACATCATTTCCAATGATGCAATATCTTTCATTCTCCGGATCCGCATAAGGCACAATTTCGCTTTGGCAAAAATAATGTTCTTCATTTGTATAGCATACACTATATCCGTCTTTAAAACAAAATGCATTATGTGTAGAAACAAAATCCCTGGATGGATGATTTCCAAATATGATACTAACATCTGCTGCAATACTGCTGTAGCGTCCTATATATGTATTCGACAGTTTTGTATTCGTACCTAGGTAAGATGCATATCCTACAAAGCACCCAGGACAAGCACTCCCCTTATATGTAACATTTCTTCCTTCAAAAAATGTATTTTTATCAATACCTGTTTGTATGCAAATGCTACTACCTTCTTTATTCGCCTTACGTATTATTTTTCTTGTAATAACAAAATTCCATATTCGTTCTAACACACTTCATACCCTCTCATGACTTTCGTTTCTTTTTTATAATTTCTACAACAAACCGGCGTTCTTCAACAGCTGTTAATGACATCACTGTAATATACAATACGGAAACAATAATCGCTTTAATAATAACACCTTTCCAGCCGCTTATCAATATTATATGATTGCATAAAAAATACCCTATCGCCGTCGTTAATACCATCTGAAGGATCAATTTTCCGTAGCATTCCCTAATGAATTTTCGCATATCTAACTGCATTTTTATACTATATAGTATATTGTTGTATATAAAAAGAGTCATATAGGCAAGTGCAATCGCCGCTGCTGCCCCCACTGCCCCGAATTTTGCACTCAACGGGAATGAAGTCAACACACATATTGCAGCCATAAGAACATGTCCTCCTGCCTGTTGTTTTACAAGGTTGCTCGCTATTGCAGCTGTATTGGCAACTTGTTCTGAAAAAATAAGTATATCGGAAATCATAACTAGCAAGGCACACGGCCATGCCATTTTATACGTTTCCCCCATCCAGGCGCACATAAATTCTTCTCCGACACAAACAAAACCAATATAAATCCATCCCAACAGTAACACCTGAAATTTTCCAACTTTTAATAGAAGTTGATACAATTGCTCCTTTTCACCTGACACAATATATTTTGTGATTCGCATAACAAAAAAACCATTAATTGCAGAAGCTATTGTAGCAAAATAACCTTCTATACTAGTTGCCGGAGCAAATACAGCTATATCACTACTGGTAGCCACAATTCCCAATATAGTAGGTGCTAAATTAAAAATGCATCTCTGTGCTAATGATTGAACAGCAATCCACACCGTAAATATTGCCACTTCTTTAAACATTTTCATATTGGCAGAAGCAAATTTTACTCTTAACGGTGTGCCTTTCTTTACTATACAATACTTTGCAATGATTACAAGTAGTGCAGATATAACATTCGCCAATACCACATATATAACATCTGCCCGATATAATAAAGCTACCACTACCATAACTATACTGAGAACTTTTTGAATCAATTCACAAACTTTTGTCTCTATTAGTTTTTCATACGCATACATTATCCCGGATAGCGGCATAAACGGAAATGATACTACTGCATAAGATGCAACAATAATATATAAATACTTAAATGTTCTTATTTCGTCTGCAGTAAGTCCCCTGTATATTGTTCCTATGAAAAAGTATAGAATTGTCAAAATGGTCAGAATTGCAATATCTAACACTATATATACTTTTATTACCGTAGAAATAAATTGTATTTCTTTTTCCCTGTTTCCTTCAGCTCTGTATTGTGCAATAAATTTTGATACAGCGGAACTCAATCCAAAGTCAATTACAAATATATTAATAAAAGAGTTTGCTAACGTATACATTGCATAATTGGATTCTCCTATTACAGAGACCATCCACGGCATATACAAAAGTGTTGCAGAAATGTTAAGTGCCAGCGCTAAATACGATATAATTGCTCCCAATTTTATTTGTTTCGTAGATTTTTCCATATTTTACACCACCAGAATGAAAAGTTTGTATTTAAGTTGTACTCCTCCCTGTTTCAAAATATCGCTTTTATATTTCTTCACAAAAGTATGCATTTTTTTAAATTCCATAGTATCCTTCTTTTTTTCGCGCAACAGTGCTTTCATTGCGCTACACGAAAAAGACGTGGCCTTGCATAACAGCAATTCACAATACTGTGGATATTTTTCCAATGCTTCACAGTATCTATTTTGAAATTCTTCCGCTCTTTCAAATGCATTGATATAGTTTCGTGCATACACGATAGAAGTATTATTCTCCCTAATCGTATAAAAAAACAACTTCTCATTAGTAGACACTTCACGATTAACTCTCGGTAATATTATCCTCATAAACCGCATGTCTTCTATCGTCCTGCTATATGGGAAGCGTGCATCTCCTATAATATTCCTCCGAAATAGTCTATCTGTAACATGACCTCCCCAAATATCCTGATATAACAAGCCAAAAAACTCCCGTGACTCCGTCACTTGAATCTGAGCCTCTTTAGCATCAACCGTCTTCTCTATCTTTCCTTGCATGTCATCGCATCTTCCAATATCCGCCTGATATTGGACCATCAATTGATGCAATCGTTCATACATAGTAGGAAATATCCAGTCATCATCATCTACAAATCCTATATAATCTCCTGTTGAATATTCTAATGCAAAATTTCTGGCACTTGCCTGCCCACCATTTTCCTTATGAAATACTCTGACTCGATTATCCTGTTTAGCATATCTTTTACAAATTTCAAGAGAATCATCAGTACTGCCATCATCTACAAGTAAAATTTCTAAGTTTTTATATGTTTGATTTATTATGCTGTCTATGCACCTCTCTAGATAATCATGGGCATTCCATACAGGTACTATGACACTTATCTTGTCCATAATGTTCCTCCATTAATTCCTCATATATTTGCAGATATTCTCTAACCATTCTTTCTCCGGAATATACATTCCCCGCCGTTTTAGCAATATCGTCTCTTCCCATCTTTTGAGAGAGCACATGAAGAACTGCTTTTTTTAGAGCCTCAACATTCCCCTGCTCCACAAATTCACTGTATTCCGGTAAAGCAATACTTTCCGGTCCGCCTGCCTGAAATCCAACCACTGGGGTGCCGCAACACAGGCTCTCTGCTACTACCATGGAAAAAGTTTCTCTTTTGCTTGTGAGTATCGTTAGGTCTGCCATAGAATAATACTGCGCCAATGTGTCCTGGTTATCTAACCGTCCCAACATCACCATA
>Ga0129310_1001388_pt1 | contig 21411 bp, 14 predicted proteins | sample Go1ome_2_FD_94433 | JGI IMG/M metagenome (GOLD analysis project Ga0129310, IMG submission 94433) | Western lowland gorrila individual fecal microbial communities from Wisconsin, USA - Go1022A metagenome | ecosystem: Host-associated > Mammals > Digestive system > Large intestine > Fecal | place...
AAAGGGGGCTTGCCTGTGGCGACCACGCGAATCATTCCCATGCACGTCAACAAGGGCAAGACCATTGCCCAATGTCTGACGGAGCGGACGGACTACGCAAAGAACCCGGACAAGACGGAAGACGGCGAATATATTTCGGCCTATGCCTGTGATGCAAAGACGGCGGACAGCGAGTTTCTTCTATCCAAGCGCCAGTACCGGCAGCTCACCGGTCGGGAGCAGGCCAGCGATGTGATTGCGTATCAGATCCGGCAATCCTTCAAACCGGGGGAGGTCACGCCGGAGGAAGCCAACCAGATCGGCTATGAATTTGCCAGGCGCTTCACCAAGGGCGACCATGCCTTTATCGTCTGTACCCATACTGACAAAAAGCATATCCATAACCATATCATTTGGAACTCCACCACGCTGGACTGCACACGGAAATTTCGCAACTTCTGGGGCAGCACCGAAGCTGTCCGGAAGCTCAGTGATCTTGTCTGCATGGAGCACCGGCTGTCTGTGATCGAAAATCCGAAACCGCACGGCAAGAGCTACAACAAGTGGCTGGGCGGCAACGCAAAGCCCTGTCAGCGCGATCTGCTGCGTGCCGCCATTGACGCGGCGCTTGTGAAGAAGCCGAAAGATTTTGAGACATTTCTGAAGCTGGTGGAAGCGGCCGGTTATACCGTAAAGCGCGGCAAGCATGTCACCTTTATGCGGGACGGTCAGCCGCAGAATATCCGTCTCCGTTCGCTGGGCGAAGGCTACTCGGAAGAAGAGCTGCGGGCTGTGATTCTCGGCACACGGGTGCATAGGCCGCGTAGAAAAAAGAGGTATCCTTCCAAGGTGTCGAGGCCGACGCTGATCTCACAGATCGAAGCCAAAATAGGCAGCGGCAAAGGCGCTGCCTACGACCAGAAGCTGAAAGTCGTGAAGCTGAAAAGCATGGCGGAAACGCTGCTGTTCATCCAGAAGCATGACTTCGCAGACTTCGATGCACTTGCCGATTATGCGGATGCCGCAAGTGGCAGGACGAAGGAACTGACAGCAAAAATAAAGGCGGCGGAGAGCCGCATGGCGGAGATCGCTGTGCTGAAAGCGCACATCATCAACTATGCCAAAACCAGAGATATCTACACTGCCTATCGCAAGGCCGGGTATTCCAAAAAATACTACGATGCGCATGAGAGCGATATTATCATCCACAAGGCGGCGAAGAAAGCATTTGACGATCTGGCGCTGAAAAAACTGCCCACCGTCAAGAGCCTGCAAGCGGAGTATTCCGATCTGCTTGTGCATAAGAAGCTCGATTATGCAGAACTTTCCAAGGCACGTGACGAGGCAAAACAGCTCCAGATTTATAAAGCCAACGCCGAGATGCTTCTGCGCACTGATACCGAGGAACAGCGGCAGGCACGAGAGCATCAACAGGAAAAATAGCACCGCTTTGCAGGGCGCAGCCGAACGGGAACCGTTCGTTCAATCAGGGGTTTGGGGAGAGTTTCCCCAACAAGCAAAGGGGGATTTCCGGATGCCGGAAATCTCCCTGTTCGTCAAGTTTGTATAAACGCAGGCATTGCTTGCCAAGTGTGAGTATCTACTTATTCGATCTCCTGCTCCAGATCGGCAAAAAGATTTGAGGCAAAGAACTCCTGAATCGTGATACCCAAGCCATCGCATAGCTTTTTGATGGTTGAAATCGTTGCGCTGTTATTGCGTCCGCTGACGATATTATTGACAGTCGATTGTGTGACGCCGCTTAAGCTGCACAGCTTATTGATTGAAATATCCCGCTGCCTACATAGCTCAATAATCCGCGTCCGAACGGCTTCTCCGATGTTCATGCGTATGCCCCCTTTACAAAAGAGCATATCTAAAAGCGCTTGAAAAGATTAACCCTTTTGAGTTATAATTATCCCAAATGAGTTAATTCGTAATTCTTGGTGGCTGGCTTACAATTTATCCATTCGATAGATTGGAGGTCAGATTATGGACTATGGTTATGCACGAGTTTCAACAAAAGAACAGAACGAGCAGCGGCAGATTATCGCGCTCATGCAGTTTGGGCTTTCGGAAAAATGCATTTATGTGGACAAGCAATCCGGAAGAGATTTCGAGCGGACGCAGTACCGGCGGCTGGTGCGCAAATTGAAAGACGGCGATACGCTTGTTGTCAAGAGCATCGACCGTCTGGGGAGAAACTATGAAGAAATATTGGAGCAGTGGCGCATCATCACAAAGGAAAAAGCGGCGGCAATCGTCGTTCTGGATATGCCGCTGCTGGATACCAGAAAGAGCCGCGACCTGACCGGGACATTGATTGCGGACATCGTCTTGCAGCTTCTTTCCTATGTCGCGCAGACCGAGCGCGAATTTATCCGTCAGCGGCAGGCCGAAGGCATTGCCGCCGCAAAATTACGAGGTGTTCAGTTCGGTCGAAAACCAAAAGAAAAGCCGCCAGAATATCCGGCAGTTCTGGAAGCGTGGCGCAGAAAGGAGCTGTCAGCAAGAGCGGCAGCCGCAAGGCTCGGCGTCACGCACAAGACATTTCAAAAATGGGCAGAACAGGACACACTCCGCTGAAAAAAGTACAGGTTCGTAGCCAGTCACCAAGATCATTTTTTCTAATATTTATCAAGAAAAGTTTACCACATGAACAGCGTAAATGCAATGTTTTACGACACATATAACCGAAACGCACGAAAAATTAACCATGGGGAGTAACCTGTACCATGATATCCATTTGCGGAAAAGTCTGCTCGAAATACACCTTGAGTTGGAAGAGAGGAAATGTGCATGAACCTGACTGGCTACCCGTCCATCGACAAACCTTGGCTGAAATATTACTCTGAGGAGGCTATTAACACCCCACTGCCGGAATGTACGGTCTGGGAAAACATCTACAAACGTAATAAGGATCATCTGACCGATACGGCACTGCTTTACTTTGGAAAGAAGATTTCCTACGGGAAGTTGTTCTCTGAAATTGATAAAACAGCAAAAGCGCTGGCATTCCTCGACGTAAAAAACGGCGACAATGTTGCGATCTGTATGCCCGCCGTACCGGAAACGATCTATACGATCCTTGCGCTTAACAAGCTCGGCGCAAACGCAGGAATGCTCAACCCCACCTTCAACGAAACCCAACTGACGGATCGCGTCAATGAGATGGAAGCAAGCGTTTTGGTCGTAGTCAATGAACTGTACGCCACTATGCAAAATGTGATTCCCAAGACTTCCATAAAGCATATTGTCACTTGCTCGGCGGCCAATTCACTGGGAGCATTTGTGCGCCTGGCAAAAAAAGTGAAGCCCATATCTGGAACGCTGAGGTGGAATGTGTTTATCCGGCAGGGGCGAGACACATCTTACCAAACGGCATCGTATGAGAAGCAAAAACCTGCCATTATGGTTTTTTCTTCCGGCACCACTGGGGCTTCCAAGGGTATCCAGCTTACCAACGATGGCATCAATGCGACAATACACGAATACGAGTGTGGTGACTTCGGCTTTAAGCGTCAAGACATTTACTTCGCGCAAATTCCCATTTGGTTCTCCACCGGAATCTGTGTGACCATGCTGACGCCACTTGCCTTTGGCATTATTACGTTGTTAGAACCGGTATACGACTTTGAGTTGTTTCGACGCCATATTTTGAAGTATAAGCCCAATTTTCTTATAACCGCTATGGGCCTACTGGACTACCTGATGAACAAACAGCCCCGTTCGGAAGCGTATAAGCATTTCATGTATTTGTGCGCAGGCGGTGAATATGTTGCCCCTGTCGCAGAAGAAAAGTACAACCGATGGCTTGCTGATAACGGGAACCTGCGCGGCCTACATAAAGGGTATGGTATGTGCGAGTGCGGCGGAACCGTCACATCTTCCTGTGAGCGGATCAACACCGTGGGTGCTGCCGGTATTCCTATGCCGCATGTAACGGTAGCCGCATTTGACCTTGTGACCGGCGAAGAAAAGCGCTATGGCGAGCGCGGTGAGATTCGCGTCCTGACACCATGCCGGATGTTGGGCTACTATAAAAAGCCAGCCGAAACCGCAAAGTATTTCCACAGCGATGCACATGGAAACGTCTGGGCATGCACCGGCGACATGGGCTATGTTGCAGAGGACGGAAATGTATATGTCAGCGGGCGAATCAACGATTCCTATGTCAACTCAAGTGGCAAGACGGTTTATCTTTTTGACATTGAGCGGGCAGTTCTGGATATCCCGCAGGTTCGTCAGTGCAAGGCAATCGCCCATGAGATCAATGGCGTTATGACGCACATTTGCCATACGGCTCTGATCGGTGGGGCCAATCAGGAAGAGACGCTGCGCATGATAAAGGCGCACTGCGCCGAAAAGCTGGATGCGACCCATCAGCCGGTATTGTTCCGCCTTTATAATGACGCACTGCCTGTTGCGCCCAGCGGAAAGCTGGACATAAGAAAAATGCAGGAGAATACAGACCGTTTGATTCGTCTGTAAGGAAGAGAATATGGAAGAAAAGAAACTGACGGGCTACCCGTCCATTGACAAGCCCTGGCTGAAATACTATTCCGAAGAGGCCATCCATGCCCCACTGCCGGATGGGTCTATGTACGACTACATGACCGCCTGCAATGCTGGGCGGATGGATAAACCTGCGCTGAATTACTTCGGACGGAAGATCACCCACCGGAAGTTGCAGGCGGAGATTGACCGCTGCGCCCGCGCGTTGATAGCTTGCGGCGTAAAGGCGGGCGACGTTGTGAGCCTGTGCCTGCTGGCAATCCCAGAGGCTGTGTACCTTCTGTATGCGGTTAATAAATTGGGTGCAGTGGCGAACTTCCTTGTGCTGAACGCCACGCCGCAGGAGCTGCACGAGCAGATCATCGCGGCGAAGAGCAAGGTCGTGATCACAGTAGACCTTGCGGAGAAGCAAATTACAGAAGCGGTGAAGGATTCCTGCGCAGAGCATATCGTTTCCGTTTCACTGGCACAGTCCATGCCGACCGTCACAGCCGTCCTTTTCAGGATGAAGGCAAAGCCTGCGCCGACCACGCTGACCTCGTGGAACAGCTTCATGGAAACCGGAAAAAACGTTGATGCGATTTATCCCTCTACTGCAAAAGAGAGTGCCGCTGTGATCGAATACACAGGCGGCACTACCGGTAAAGCCAAAGGCGTCGTTATTTCCAACGGTGCGGCCAATTCCGTTGCGTTTCAGTACATCACAGCAACAAGTGTGTTGGACATTCATCCGGGGCAGAGGTTTCTGGACATCCTGCCACCCTTTCTCGCTTATGGTGTGTTCTTTGGCGTTCACACAGCTATTTGCGCAGGGCTTGAAAATATTCTCTGTCCTGACCCTTCACCGGCAAATTTCCCAAACCTATTCGTTCGGTTTAAGCCGCATCATTTCAGCGGCGGCCCACTGCACATCGACGCGATGATGAAGGACAAGCGGATTCAAAAAATGGATCTTTCCTTTGTCCATACAGCGGCATACGGCGGAGATGGTATGAGCGAAGAATGGGAGCTTGCGGCATCGCAGTTTTTGACCGAGCGCAATGCACCGTATGGACTGCTGAAAGGATATGGCATGACGGAAGCTGCCGCCACGCTGTGTACAAAAACGCACCGTACTGACGAGATGATCCCGTTGGCCCGCAACAATGTTCGTGTCTGTGACTTGGACACAGGTGAAGAACTTCGTATCGGGCAAGAGGGCGAGATTTTCTTCTCCGGCCCCAGTATCATGACGGAATACTTCCGTAATCCGTCTGAAACTGCGGAAGCCTTTTATGAGAAAGATGGTGTTCGCTGGCTTCGTACTGGTGATTTAGGGTACATATCGGAGAATGGCGGCTTTCATATTACGGGTCGCATCAAGCGCATCCTTTGGGCAGTCGGCCCGGATAATGTGCCCTACCGAGTTTACCCTATGGAGATTGAGCGTGTGCTTTGTACGCACCCAAGTGTGAAAGTGTGTGCGGTGGTTGGCCTGGCCAATGGTGAAAAAGGTTTTTTGCCAATCGCGTATGTTGTCCTAAAGGACAGCATACAACGCGAAGTCATCGAAAGAGATTTGGCAGAACTCTGTGCGAAAGAACTGCATGATAACGCATTGCCGTATGCTTATCACTTCATGGACAAGCTGCCCACTACCCCGGCGGGTAAGGTAGACTTCCGCACGCTTGAGCGCATGGCGGCGGAAAACTCTAACTGCGGAAAAAAGTTGACCATAGTATCCAGCCAAAAACAGGAACAAGTATTCTTTGGAAAGTCCCAAAACTGTGCTTTTTTGCGAGATGCTGCCTGAAAACCGGGCGCATTTATGCAAACAACCTAGTTTTACCGGCCGGTTATAAAATCCAACTTTCGTATCCAACCTGCGTCTGATTCGGCGCAGTATTCAAAAATGATGGAGCAAGAAAATGGGAGAAAAGAAACTGACGGGCTACCCGTCCATCGACAAACCTTGGCTGAAATACTATGCCGAGGAAGCAATCCATGCCCCACTGCCGGATGGGTCTATGTACGACTACATGACCGCCTGCAATGCTGGGCGGATGGATAAACCTGCGCTGAATTACTTCGGACGGAAAATCACCCACCGGAAGTTGCAGACGGAGATTGACCGCTGTGCCCGTGCATTATCAGCCTGCGGCGTAAAGGCGGGCGATGTGGTGAGCCTGTGCCTGCTGGCAATCCCAGAGGCTGTGTACCTGCTGTACGCGGTCAACAAGCTGGGGGCAGTGGCGAACTTCCTTGTGCTGAACGCCACGCCGCAGGAGCTGCACGAACAGATCATCGCGGTGAAGAGCAAGGTCGTAATCACAGTAGACCTCGTGGAGGAACAGATTGCAGAAGCAGTGAAGGATTCCTGTGCGGAGCAAGTTATTTCCGTTTCGTTGGCACAATCCATGCCGACCGTCACAGCCGTCCTTTTCAGGATGAAGGCAAAGCCTGCGCCGACCACGCTGACCTCGCGGAATAGCTTCCTGGAAGCCGGGAAGAATGTCGATGCGATTTATCCTGCCAATGCAAAGGAGAGTGCCGCTGTGATTGAATACACAGGCGGCACTACCGGTAAGGCCAAAGGCGTTGTCATTTCCAACGGCGCAGCCAATTCCGTTGCGTTTCAGTATAAATGTACGAACGGCCATCTACTTTTCAGTAAGGGAGAGAAATTTCTTGACATCCTGCCGCCGTTCTACGCCTACGGCATTTTTGTTGGGATACACACTCCATTGTGTAACTGCTTGGAGAATGTATTGATCCCAGACCCCTCTCCGCAGAATTTCCCGCGTGTGCTGCTGAAGTACAGAGCGCAGCATTTTACCGGCGGCCCGCTGCACCTGAACAAACTGGTGGAATATGCCCGGCATCGGCATGTTGATCTGTCCTTTGTCAAGACGGCAGCCTTTGGCGGTGACGGGATGAGCGAGGAATGGAAAGCATCGACAACCGATTTTTTGAAATCGCATGGGGCAAAATGCGGAATCGTAACAGGATATGGCATGACGGAAACGGCAGGGACATTCTGTACGAGTACCTGCCAGTCTACGCAGATGATCCCATTTGCCAGAAACAATATCAAGGTGCGAGACATCGACACGGAGCAGGAACTTCTCTGTGAGCAGGAGGGTGAGATCTGCGTGTCTGGCCCAAGCCTGATGACGACATACTTAAATCATCCAAAAGAGGCCGACGAAGTTATGTGGGTCGAAGATCACGTTCGCTGGCTTCGCACGGGTGATCTGGGCTATGTATCAAAAGACGGCCACTTGATAATTACTGGACGCATCAAGCGTATCCTTTGGGCGATGTCCGGCGATGTTGTCTACCGCGTCTACCCTATGGCGATTGAGAAAGTTATCAGCAGTCATGCAGCCGTAAAGCAGTGCGCTGTTGTCGGGAAAGCCGATGGCGAGCGCGGATATCTGGTCGTAGCGTATGTTGTGCCGCATAGCAACGATGAATGGCCGCAGGTTCAGGAGGAACTGGCAGAGCTTTGCAGCAAGGAGTTGCCAGAAACTTCGTGGCCCTATGTCTACCACCCGATGGACAAGCTGCCCACCACCCCAGCGGGCAAGGTAGACTTCCGTGCGCTGGAGCGTATGGCAGCAGAAGAAAGCAACTGTGGAGAAAAGCAGAGAATTGTAACCACACAAATAACGGCTATCTGGGTATTGTATTTAGCGCAATATTGCCTGTTTGGGCCAGAGTATTGCAAAGCACACTGACTTTTATATGAGATCAATGGCTGGATAAAAAGCTCTACTTTAGCATCCAGCTATTTGAGATAACAAATTGTTGGAAACGGAGAAAAAGAACATGACCACGCAGAACATGACCGGCTACCCGTCCATTGATAGGCCCTGGCTGAAATACTATTCCGAGGAAGCCCTGCACGCCCCACTGCCGGAGGGCAGTATCTATGATTATATGGCGCAGGGAAAGCGTCAGCGCCCTGACCGTATCGCACTGGACTACTTTGGCCGAAAGATTTCGTATGGCCGATTTCTGGACGATATTGATCGTATTGCCAACGCCTTTTATGCCATCGGTATCCGTGAGGGAGACATTGTCTCTGGCATTGCGCCGTGTGTACCGGAGATCGTGTGTGCTTTCTACGCGCTGAACAAAATTGGCGCGGTTTCGGATTGGTTTGACCCCAGAACGGATGCGGGGACAGTCCAGAGAGAGTTGGTGGCAACGAACGCAAAGGCGTTGCTGGTGCTGGAGCCGTTTGCAAATACCTTTGCCGACGCCGCCAAAGCTGCCGGTGTGCCGCACCTGATCGGCGTATCGGTGACAGCCTCCCTGCCTCTGCTTCCGAAGCTGGTTATGAGCCTGAAAGCTAAGCCTAAACTGCCGCAGGGAACGATAAAGTGGAACGATTTCCTCGCCAAAGGAAACGGTGTCAAAGCGAAGATTCCCACCAGCGACGCGGCGACCCGCTTGGCGCTGATGGAACATACAGGAGGAACGACCGGCGTCCCCAAAGCGGTGATGCTCACCAACGGAAATGCCAATGCCGTCGTACATCAATATATCCATGGTAGCACGCCGCTTTCGGCAGACGATTCGTGGATGACCGTCGCATTTCCTTTTTCAGCCTATGCCCTGATTTGCACCCATCATATCCCCTTGACAGTCGGTATGTGCTGCGCTCTGTGCATGGAACTGGATTTGAAGAAAATCGAAGCAAAGTTTATCCGCGGCCGCCACAATCATATTGCCAACACGCCGGTTTCGTGGGAGCAGATGATCCGCAGCGAAAACCTTCAAAACGCCGACTTGTCGTTTTTGAAGAACCCCGTTGTCGGTGCAGATACCTTACAGCCCGCGAAAGAGCGTGAAATCAATGCCTTTCTGAAGGAGCACGGTGCCAAGTGCGAGATTGTCAAGGGCTATGGAATGACGGAGGTCTGCGCGGCGGTTTCCGTCTGTGCGCCGCCATATAACCGGCTCGGAAGTGTCGGCATCCCGTTCCTGAATACGACGATCTCAGTTTTTGACCCGGACACCGGCGACGAGCTGCCTTATGACCAACAGGGCGAGATTTGCATTTCCGGACCCTCGGTGATGCGTGGGTATTTTGGGCATCCCGAAGAAACAGAAAAGGTGTTGAAGCAGCACAGGGACGGTAAGCTGTGGATGCACTCCGGTGACCTCGGCCACATGGACGCAGACGGCTTTCTCTTCATTGATGGCCGTATCAAGCGGATGCTGATCGACCACATGGGCTGGAAGACCTTTGCGCCGCAGGTGGAACAGGTGCTGTCCCAATGCGCCTGCGTGGAAAAGTGCTGCGTGGTAGGCGCACCTGATCCGGATTACGGCGTTGGTCAGATCACAGTCGCATACGCCGTTGTCAGGGGAGATGAAAAAGCAGCAATAATAGAAATGAAACAGGCTTGTAGTGCGGCGCTGCCGGAACATTCCGTGCCTGCAAAATTTGTTCCCGTCAAAACACTTCCGTACACATCGGCGGGCAAGGTGGACTACCGGGCGCTGGAGCGCATGGCAGCAGAAGATAGTACCAAATAAATTTGCGCTGGCATCCTCGTGGAATGGGGTGCCTGCTGCAAAAATGGAGAGAGAAAATGGAAGAGAAGAAATTGACAGGCTATCCGTCCATTGATAAGCCGTGGCTGAAATATTACAGCGAGGAAGCCAAAAACACGCCTGTGCCGGTGTGCTCGGCCTATCACTTTATGCTTGCGCAGAGCGCAGACTGTATGGATTGTGCTGCCATCAACTACTTCGGAAATCGAGTATCTTATCGCGAGATGTTCTCCAACATCGACCGAACAGCTCAGGCATTAGTCGCATTGGGTGTGCGGCACGGCGATATTGTTTCACTTTGTATGCTGACTACTCCGGAAACCGTATATGCCTTTTATGCCCTGAATAAAATCGGTGCAATCTCTAACATCATAGAGCCGCGTGTCAATGTTGAACAGATTAGAGATCGAATCAACGCCACAAATTCCAGACTGCTCATCATGACGGATGTTCTGGGAGAAAAGCTCAGTGCAATACTAGACGAGCTGCATGTTGAGACTATTATCAATACGCCTCTGCTGTATTCCACCCGTTTTCACACCAGAGTCGCCGCCAAGTTGACGAAGAGAGTGAGAAACTGGAAACCTTCTTCCAAGCAACGGTCAGTAATGACATGGAAAGAGTTTCTCGCCAAGGGCAGTTGTGAGGCCATCCCACCAGAGGCGGAATATGCGCCGCAATCTCTGGCGGCCATTGAGTATACGGGTGGAACTACCGGTATCCCTAAGGGCGCGATGATTCCTAATGAGGCTTTCGTGGCAATGGGTACGAATATCAAACGCTGCTATCCTGACTTCTATCAGGGAACACGATTCCTGGATATTATGCCGCCTTTTATTGCTTATGGCCTGTTGTTCGGACTGTTTATCCCGTTCTGTTCTCATCTTGAAAACGTGCTGATCCCAAATTTCACACCGGGAGCCTTCGGGAAGCTGATTTGCAAATATAAACCGAACCACATTGTGGGAGTTCCCTCATTTTTTGAAGGGCTGATACATAGCGACTTTCCACCGAAGGAAGATCTATCCGGCTTGATATCGGCCATCACGGGCGGCGATAGATTGATTTCTGCAAGCGAGGATTCAATCAACCGTTTTTTGCAGCAGCATGAGGGCAAACACAAGGTCTTAAAAGGATATGGCATGACAGAGCTTGGGTCCGCTGCGACGTTTACAGTCTGCGAAACTTGCAACAAGGCCGGAAGTGTTGGGATTCCTCTCATTGGGAATGAGGTCAAGATCGTTGTGCCGGGAACGCAGAAGGAGTTGCCTTATTACCAGCAGGGTGAGATTTGTGTCCATGGCCCGACAATGATGCTGGGGTACTACAAAAATGTTCAGGAAACCGATTCGGTACGTCGCCTGCACGAAGACGGGAAAGTGTGGATTCACACAAAGGACATTGGGTACATGGACGAGGACGGTGTGCTCTTTGTCGTTGACCGGATTAAGAGAATGATTATACGGCCAGACGGACACAACGTGTTTCCCTCGCAGATAGAAGCAGTGATTGCACATCACCCGCTGGTCGAAATGTGCTGTGTAGTGGGAGCGCCGAATCCTGATGGTGCCAATGGACAAATTCCAACGGCTTTTATCACAAGGATGCCTTCAAGCATTTCAAATCAGCAGATGATTCAGGAACTTGATACGCTGTCCCACAGGAATCTTGCTGAGCGGGATGTCGCACTGGCCTACCAAATCATTGACCATATGCCGTTGACGCTGGGCGGCAAGGTAGATTACCGCGCTTTGGAGCGCATGGCGGCAGAACAGAACGAAAGGAACATCTCATAAATAGGTGGAGAAAATCAATATGCCGGATAGCACAGCTTCCTTCAAAAGAATAAGTATCTTCAAGCGCCTGACCATGCCGCTTTCGGAGCTTGAGGTCTATTACCGCGAACAGCGGCGGTATCGGCTGGAGCAGGGCAAGAAACTGCGGCACATCCGCTCCAGAGAGGTATTTTATCCATTGTTCGCGTTGTTTCTGAAAATCGACCGTCGCTTCCGGAAGCAGACGATCGAAATTTTAGGAGAACCCCGAAAGCACGACGGTCAGGTCATTTTTGCCTGTACGCACATCGCGCAAAACGACACTGAGAACATCTACGAGTCTATACAGCACGGTTGCTGGTGGTTTGTTGGCGACCCGTGCCTGCTGTATCAGGAAATCTCCGGTTTATTGCTGCATCTGAACGGGTGTATCTTTTTGGAGACGCTGAACAAGATTGACCGACACGTTGCCTATCTGCGGGCGGTAGAGGTGCTAAAGGGCGGTGGTTCCCTGATGATTTTCCCCGAAGGTGCGCGAAATGGAACGGAGAACGTTCCTGTCTGGCCCCTGTTCCAAGGCACGGCAAAGATGGCGATGGAAGCCCATGTGAAGATCGTGCCCGTCGGAATTGAGCAATACGATAAGCGCTTCGTTATCAAATTTGGACAGGCGCTGCATCCGGAGGATTACGATTGCTCTGCGGAACTGACGCAGGCCCTGCGGGATGCACTGGCGACCTTGAAGTGGGACATCTGGGAGAGCGAAGGACTTCAGCCCCGCAGCGCATTGCCGGAGGACTATGGAAGGAAGTTTATCGAGGAATATGCACGGCGCATGTATCCCTATGACACGTTGGAATCAGTAGAAGCAACTCGCTTTCATGATAAGGCCGAGATGGAACAGTGCGAGGCGTTCTCCCATCTGGACAAGCTGATTCCCAGCAGAGAGAACGCCTTTTTATGGAGAGATAGAGATTATGAACGTATTGGCAGATGAACAACTGAAAATGATGGAAGCAGGGCTTACCGAAGAAGAATATGCCCGACGGCGGGAAGCGTTTCTCTCGCTCTATTACCGGCTGCGCAAGCGCGAAGAAGGTCGCTGGTACAGCCGCCTGTCCCTTCGTCAGCGGCAGAAGCTGCATCCGCTGATTCTGTTTGTCTACCGCGCCAAGAATAGACTGGGCGGCTTTACCCATGAGGTTCTTGGCGACCTGCGGAGTAAGACAGACCGCCCCATTATCTTCGCAGTAACGCACGTCGGTAAGTTTGACATTGAGGTGGTCAGCGAGGCGATCCGCTCCCATTACTACCTGTTGTCCGGCGACTATGAGCACTTGCAGGGTATTGTAGACGCGCCGTTTCTGGCGTTGAACGGCGTGATTTATTTCAATGAAACGGTCAAGGAGGATCGGCGTTCTGCCACAGAGCGCATGATCAGTTTGCTGCGCGAAGGCGGCAATCTCATGTATTTTCCGGAAGGAACGTGGAACATGACGCCAAACCTGCCGATGATCCCTTGCTATTGGGGCATTGTGGACATTGCCAAGCAGGGCGGCGCAATGATCGTTCCGGTCGCTGCGGAGCAGTACGGGAAGCATTTCAAGGTCAATATCGGCGCAAATTTTGACATCAACGCCTATGGCGACGATGTAGCAGAGAAGTCTCGTGCTATCAAAGATCTGCGCGATACACTTGCTACCCTGAAATACGAAATTTGGGAAACGGTTCCCGCGAAACGATCTGAGATTGCCCCGGACGAGTGGGAGCAGTATACCGAAGCCAGATTCCGCGAATGGCCGTATTTTAGTTTGGACTATATTGCGGGCTTGGTTTACAAGCCCAAAGGCGTAACCGCCCCGAAGGACGCTTTTGCTCATCTGGGCAATCTGATCCCCAGCAGAGAGAACGCTTTTTTATGGAGAGATAGGTCGTGACAGAGAAAACAACTTGGAAGGAGAGGCGATTTCGCAAGATCACTGCATCTCTCGATGGAAAAATCCTGAACGCCGATGATTTGACCGGCGGCAGAGCGCCTAGCGGGCTGTTCTGTCTGTGGGGCGGGCAGATCGGAAAGCTGTTGGATGATAATTGGCGTCCCACGCGGGCAGGTCTTCGTTTTCGTCGGATGATCCATCCGATATTCCCCCTGCTGGGTGAGAAATTTCTTTCCAATCCGCAGGTGATTGAAAACCGAAACCGGCTGATGGATGCCACCAGCGCAGCGCCGGACAACGGTATTACATTACCGGACGAGCCGGTAATCTTCTGCGTCAACCATCGCTTTAAGGATGATATTCTGGGCGCTGTCCGCGCCGCCCCGCGTCATGCGTACATTTTGTTTGGCAGCCTTCCAGCGTTTTTCAACACCTTTGACGGCGTCAGCGCATGGCTAAACGGCGTGGTGCTGTGCGACCGGAAGGTTGCCGCCAGCCGAAAGACTTCTACCGAAAATGCCATCCGTGTTTTGCAGATGGGCGGGAATCTTCTGATCTTTCCGGAGGGCGTCTGGAACAAAACGCCGGAACGGCTGCTGCTGGACTTCTGGCCTGGTATCTATCGAATTGCCAAGGCTACCGGCGCAAAGGTCGTTCCTGTCGTTCACTATATTCGCAATACTGAAGACCCCTCACCGGAAAACATCATCCATACCGTGGTGGACGAGCCGCTCCGGCTGGATGATCTGCCGGAGAAAGAAGCGCTGTTACTGCTGCGGGATAGAATGGCAACATGGTACTACCTGATGATGGAGCGTTACGGCCAGTCTACCCGGCAGGAGCTGTTGGGCGATTTCGGCAGCACCGAAGAGGCGTGGGAAGACTATATTGCCGAGCATACCCGTCCAATCTACTACTACGACAAGGAAATTGAGTTTTCCACAGACTGCCGTCCGGGGGATATCCCGTTGCCGCAGGATGTGTATCGACAGGTTGCGGATATCGAAAGGATAACGCCGGACAATGCTTCAGCGGTTGCCGCCGCCATCCAAACCATTAAACAGGCCCGCAAACGGGATGTTCAGCGGAGATACTGATTGCATCTGTGGCGAAAAATGTGAAGGATCATCGCCACATAAAAAGTGAGGCCATTGGTGCAGAAGCAAAGAATTATACCTGTATATGTAGTTGACTTTGCAGAAGATTAAGCCGTTTAGAAACAGGTCGGCAATTCTGCATTTTGGAAAGAAAGGTTCACTTTGGTATCCATTCGTTGCATGATACCAAATAAGAGGGAAACGGAGTAAAGAGCATGGAAGAGAAAAAGCTGACGGGATACCCGTCCATCGACAAGCCTTGGCTGAAATACTATTCCGAGGAGGCTATCAACGCTCCACTGCCGGAGGGTTCGATGTACGACTATATGACTACCTGTAACGCGGAGCGGATGAATGAACCTGCGCTGAATTACTTCGGGCGGAAGATCACCCACCGGAAGTTGCAGACGGAGATTGACCGCTGTGCCCGTGCATTATCAGCCTGCGGCGTAAAGGAGGGTGACGTGGTGAGCCTATGCCTGCTGGCAATCCCAGAGGCTGTGTACCTGCTGTACGCGGTAAACAAGCTGGGTGCAGTGGCGAATCTGCTGTCGCCCATCTGCACAGATGAGGCCATAAAAGAACAGATTCTTTCGACGGATTCCAAGCTGGTGATTGCCAATGATGTTATTGCTGGAAAAGCTTCCGCAGCGAAAGCTGTAAAGCCTGATATTCAAATCGTCACCGTTTCCTTGGCCCAATCTGCTCCGATGCCGCTGGCATTGTTCCTGCGCATGAGGAGTCCGAAACTGTCTGTACCGCGCACGAACTGGAACCAATTCGTTTCACGCGGTAAGAACAGGGTATTGCCGGAGGTACATCCTACCTGTGAAGATATCGCTGTGATCGAATACACCGGCGGCACTACCGGTGAGCCAAAAGGTGTCTTGCTTTCAAACCTCGCCGGAAATGTGTCCGCACAAAACTATCAGCTTGCAGACTCCATCATGGATTTCGCAGAGGGGCAAAAGTTTCTGGATATCATCCCGCCGTTCTTGGCATATGGTCTCTACTTCGGCATCCATATGCCGCTTTGCATCGGCTTCTGCGATATCCTTTCGCCAGACACCGCCTATGAAAGCTTTCCAAAGCTGCTTATGAAGTTTAAGCCGCAGCACTTCAGCGGCGGCGCACTTCATATCGACTATCTGATGAAAGATGCCCAAATCGCAAAGTCAGACCTTTCCTTCGTGCTGACAGCATCTTACGGTGGAGATATGACAAACTCCGGATGGGAATCGGATGCATCGGCATTTCTGATGTCACACGGTATGAAGTATGGTTTGCTGAAAGGCTATGGCCTAACAGAGATGGCCGGAGCGTTCTGCGCAAGTGCGCACCGGACAAGTGGGATGGTGCCTTTCGTCAGGAACAATGTGATGCTTCTTGATGTGGATACGCAAAAAGAGCTAACCTACGGTCAAGAGGGCGAAATCTGCGTCAGCAGTCCGACCATGATGAAAGGCTACGATCAGAATGAAGCCGCGACAAATGAGATTATCTTTGAAAAGAACGGCCAGCGCTGGATGCACACCGGCGATCTGGGGCATGTAACAGAAGAAGGCTTCCTTGTAATCAGCGGACGATTGAAGCGAATTTTCTGGGCAATCGGCGCAAACAAAATCTCATACCGCGTTTACCCTATGGCGATTGAGAAAGTCATCAGCAGTCATGCGGCAGTAAAGCAGTGCGCTGTTGTTGGGAAAGCCGATGGTGAGCGCGGATATCTGGTCGTAGCGTATGTTGTGCCGCATAGAAACGATGAATGGCCGCAGGTTCAGGAGGAACTGGCAGAGCTTTGCAGCAAGGAGTTGCCGGAAACTTCGTGGCCCTATGTCTACCACCCGATGGACAAGCTACCCACCACTCCAGCGGGCAAGGTTGACTTCCGTGCGCTGGAGCGTATGACGACAGATGAAATCATAAAATAAAATTTGCGCTGGCAGCTTCGTGAAATAGGGCGGCCCGCCGCAAAAATGGAGAGTGATGCTATTATAAAAGTGGACACGGAAGGGTAGAAAAAAGCCTGTCCGTGGAGTATCATAAAGGTGAGTATTCTACCGGAAGGGAGCTCGTCTTTATGTCTAAACACTTGAATCCGTTGGAAAAGGAATTCCTGATCCGGCAGTACAAAAGCAACTACCGTATCAAAATGAGTGACTTCTGCGAAGCAAACCGCATTTCAACCGGTGCATTCCAGAAGTGGATTAAGCAGTATGATGAGGGCGGCTTGGAAGGTCTGGCTCGTGCAGATAGCGAGATCAAGGATGTCCTCCCGGAGGGAATTGACCGAACGGAGGAATCCTACAAGCGTGAGATACTCAAGCTGCGAATTGAGAATGAACGGCTTAAAAAAAACTATGTCGTGCAGACGACGGATACTGGGGAACAGGAGTTCATTCGTTTAAGACCGAAGAATTCGAAATCGTAGAACTGCTGTCCAGAGACTATGAGGTTCAGGAACTGTGCTCTCTCATGGGTGTCAGTCGGTCTGGCTATTACAAGTGGAGGAAACGGGACAAGAGTACGCGGGATCTGAGGCGTGAAGAAGTTATCGCGTTAGTCTCCGAAGTCCATAAGGCCCATCCATCCCACGGCTACCGTTGGGTAGCGGCTTTTATACGAGTCAATTATCAGCAGGATATAAGCGATAACTATGTGTACAAGGCCTTTCGTTTTCTGGAAATAAAGGCAAAAACCAAGCATCAAGTACATTATCGCCCCAGGAAAATACGAGATTTGTACCCAAATCTTATCTTCACAACTTGGGATACCGTAGATCGGCCTCGCCAGGTCATTGTGTCAGATATGACGGTATTAAAGCCGTGGATATTTTATCTTGAGCTGACACTCTACTTTGATGTGTTTACGAAACAGATACTCACATGGAAACTATCTGAACGCCGTGGCGGGCGGGAGCAGTATCTGGACGGTCTTGCGGATGTCGTTGAGCTGCTGCGTGGAAAGAAAGAACCAACCATTATCCATACCGACCAAGGCTCTGTGTATTCCTCAAAAGCGTACAACGAACTGATTCAGGACAGCAACATTGTCCGCTCCATGTCGCGGGCAGGTAAACCAACGGACAATCCTGTCAATGAGGCTCTAAACGGTTGGATAAAAGAAGAACTATTCATCGATTTTCGATTAGAAGAATGCCGTACGAGAGATGCTGTGAAAGATGTCCTGTGCCGCTATGTTGCCTTTTATAACCGGCAGCGTCCCTGCTTTGCAATCGGCTATGACACACCGGATAACTACTGCAAGCGTTTCTATCGAGGTGAGCTTGAAAAGAAGGATACCTTTTCAAAGCGCATCCTGACCGAAGAGCCCAAATTCGTGCAAAAGCGGAAAGATACAGAAAAATAACCCTGTGCTGTGTCTACTTTTGATTTTGTCGCTCTACTCTATCCAAAACTACTATCCCTTGCAAACAAGGACATTACAAGGCTTCGAATCATCGTGTCCACTTTTGAAAAAGGATTTCGGCAAAAATTATTGTCCGTGTCCACTTTTGAAAAAACAACTTCCGCAAAAATGTTCCTCATGTCTACTTTTGAAAAAGCAAATCAAAAATAAATATTTTTCGTGTCTACTTTTCTTGACTACTACAGAGAGAACATGGAAGAGAGAAAACTGACAGGATACCCGTCCATCGACAAGCCTTGGTTAAAGTATTATGAAGGTAAAATCAGCGGTGAAAAAATGCCCGTGCCAGGCGGCACCGTATATGATTTTTTGCGGCAGAATAACTCAGTTGACCCGAAAGATATTGCTCTCCGATATTTTTGGCGAAAGATTGACTATCGTAAGCTGTTTTCCAAGATAGATGATGTAGAACGGGCTTTGACAGCGCACGGCGTAAAAGCCAGGGACATTGTTACCATTGCGCTTCCATCTATTCCGGAGGTCGTATATCTATTTTACGCACTGGCCAAAATTGGAGCCATTGCAAATATGGTCGACCCAAGACTTTCAGAGGAAGAGTTGCGTTGGTATATAGCAGAAGCCGGTTCAAAGGTCGTGTTTCTCCTCTCATCTATGAAGTTGGACAGCTTGCAGGTACATGGTGTAAAAACGGTAGTAATGGTCTCTCCGTTGGAATCATTGCTGCCGCTGAATCACACAACAATTCCAGCGTTTGCTGTTCGGTGGAACACGTTTCTTCGAGTCGGAATGGGCAGTAGCGTAAGTAAAACACCCTGCGAAGAGGAGTGCTCTGTGTTGATGACGCATACCAGCGGCACGACAGGGCATCCCAAAGGCGTTCTGCTGGCTAATAGCGCCATCAACGCATTGGCCGAGCAGTATCAATGCGTGATCGCGCCAAAACGAGGAGATAGCTACCTTTGTGTGATTCCGCCATTTATTGCATTTGGCATGTGCGTGGCCATTCATATGCCCGTCTCGCTTGGCGTCACTACAGTTCTCGTCCCACAATTCAACGCAGGAAAATTCGGAAAGATTTTGAAAAGGTATAAGCCAAATCATTTCACATGTACACCGACAAATTTTGAACCACTCTTGCAAGAAAACTCTAAAATGGATCTTTCTTTCATAAAGACCCCCGCTGTTGGTGGGGACTCTATGGATGAAAAATTTGAGCATAGGGTAAACGAATATCTGGCCGCGCATGGTTGCAAGCACAAGGTCGTGAAAGGGTATGGCATGTCAGAAGTTGGGGCATCGGCATGCTCGTGCTGGGATGATTGTAATTCTGTCGGCAGCGTAGGTATCCCGTTGCCCAAAATGATGATCTCAATTTTTAAGCCGGGGACAGATGAAGAGCTTCCGTATAACGAGGAAGGCGAGATTTGCTTTTCAGGCCCATCCATAATGCGGGGATATTTCAAAAATGAGAGCGCAACAAAGTTGGTATTATGGAGACATGAAGATGGGCGGCTTTGGATGCACAGCGGAGATATCGGCTATATGACGGAAGACGGCATGCTGTTCGTCATTGACCGTATCAAGCGTTTAATTCGGGTCGATGCAAATCATTGCATTTTGCCATCAAAAATAGAACGCCCCTTGAAAGAATTGAGCGAGGTGAGGGCTTGTGCTGTGGTCGGCTTGAACGGGGACATTTTTGCTTACATCGTCCCGAATATAAAGTACGACACGGAACAGGAAGCACTGGTTCCACGATTTGATAAATGGTTGTCAGAGAAAATCCCGACGTTTGCAATGCCAAAGAAATATGTATTTTGCGATGCCTTACCCCTGACACCGGTTGGTAAGATAGACTACCGCGAATTGGAGCGTATGGCGGGAGGGGAAAATACGATGAAAACAGAAGAAGGAGTACCCATAAACTCTTGTAAACAGGGAGACGCGAAAAAGAAAGAGAGCGGTAAGCCATACCCAAAGAAAAAAATGCCAACAGGCTGCAAACAAATCGTTTGGTGCGTCTTGGCCTATTTAGCAATCAATGCACTATTAGCACTTGCTCTAACATTTCAAGATGAGCCTTCCGAATTTCTGAATATGTTTTTGGTTATGCTGGCAGATGATTTCTCCAATATAGGCATCGCCATAGTGAAGGTTGTAAAGACGATTTCGGATATCATTATCCTTGCAGCCTTGGGTGGGTACGTCTACTCGCTGATTATGAGCCTGCACATCGGAATCGTGATCCCAGACAATTTGATCTTGCGCCGTTCTCCCCAAGGCGACAAGAAAGGGACACCCATGCTCAGCTTTATGGTTGGGAATAAATCGAAGTATTACAGATTTGACGTTTCTTGCGAGATAACCTGTGTCTTTCAGAAAGAAATAGGCCGGGATAAAGAAATAGGCCAAGATCCGGTACATACGCAGATGATTGAGCATCAGAGTGTCTCGATGATTGACAATTATTATCGGTTTTCATTTGAAGCTTCAAAGATTCCTTCCCAGTTTTGGATGAATTACTCGGAATATTTAGAAAATAGCTGGGGTGAAAAGTTGAGCGAAGGCAACAATTATGTAGCGGTACTTGTGTCAGGCTCATCAAATTTCTTGGGTGGCCGTTTTACGATACTAAGAGAGTATCCACTCTCGAAAATCATATTCAATGACGAAAAGCCAGATGATGGGGCGCATGGATTCCGCGGAACAAAGAAAAAAATTCGCTGGAATGAGTTCAAATCATGGCCTTGTGGCAAATGTATCTGTAAGGAGGAGCCGTGTCGAGATCAAGATGGGACAATTTGTGCAGAAAAAGCAAACGACCGTAAGCAAATGGTCGAACAGATGATAAGAGCCGGAAAAGCCTCTGACAAATAGAATAGCTCTCAAATCAACCGGTATGTTAAGCTGTGAAGTCCGTGAGAAATCACGGACTTCACAGCTTTTTTGTTGCGAGATTTGGCATCAATTATTTTCTGCGGCATAAAACCCACACTTCACCAATGCATAGCATCCACAAACCTATATTCACATGATAATAGCGGCTGTGTTCAAATGTAAATGCTGGGTGTATGGGCTAAAATATAATATGTGGAGGTGAAGTGATGACAGACAAGGAGTTCTCCCTGAGACTGGCCAAATTGAGAACGCAAAAGGGCGTTTCGGCTCGTG
>Ga0129310_1001389_pt1 | contig 21392 bp, 21 predicted proteins | sample Go1ome_2_FD_94433 | JGI IMG/M metagenome (GOLD analysis project Ga0129310, IMG submission 94433) | Western lowland gorrila individual fecal microbial communities from Wisconsin, USA - Go1022A metagenome | ecosystem: Host-associated > Mammals > Digestive system > Large intestine > Fecal | place...
AGACTTCCACCCGGGACGCGGAGTGTACCGCAGCTCGTATATGAACGCACGGCGCCTCGCCGCAACCGAAACCAATATCGCGTATCGCACCGCCGACCACCTGCGCTGGCAGAAAATGGACTTCGTTGTCGGCATCGAAATTGTGCTGAGCAACAACCACACCATCCGCCTCCAACCGGGCGAAAAGACCTCGGACTTGCCGGGGCAAATGCGAGCAGACGGAACGCCCAAGGCCAATGCGGTGCGCACACTCACGGACATTTGCGACACACTCGCAGGACGATACCCAAAGGACTTCAAATTCACGGGCTGGCATCCGCATTGCCGCTGCCGCGCCGTCACTATCCTCAAAACCGAGGAGGAGATGGCTCGAGACACCAAGCGCATCCTTGACGGCAGGCAGCCGTCGGCGGACAGCGCCAACGCCGTCACCGATACGCCCGAAGCATTCAAAAACTGGGTGGAGGATAAACGCGACCGCATCGCCACAGGCCACTCGCTGCCGTACTTCGTCCAAGATAACGCGAAGTATACAGGCATAAGGATGACTCGTTATAATGGCGTGGGTGCAGTTACAGGCACAAAGCTCGGACGGACAGCGACACGAGCAGCATTCAAGGTTTACGAGAATATGCCGGCCGCAACGCTGACGGAAGAAGTCATGCAGAACACAGAGAAAATCGCAAAAGACTTCGGCATAAAGACGCCCTCGAAGCCTATGACATTCCTCGAAGCCAACGAGGGGCGAGCCAATATCTCTTGGGGAAAGAGCGATGAATTCGCCACTAATTGTCAAGCGGCAGTCGCCGTTCACGAAGCAAGATTGCGAGGGCTGAATGTTACGGCACTCGGCTATGACGATAGAAAGGGCAGTGTATCTTATGAACTCGGCGAACACTTTGAAAGTATTTGGCAACATCCCAAAACAGGTAAGACGCCAAAGCCGACAGTACTCCGTGGAAAATCTTTTGACGATATGTTTGGCAAAGTTGAAACGACAACTAAAGCAACGGGTCGCTATCATATAGGCATAAATATGCCGGGAAACAAAGGACACGTAATAACGGCGGAACGCTTTTCAGATGGACGCATTATGTTTTACGATGCACAAAATGGCGCATTCCTCAAACTCGAAGAATACGCCATCCGTGATGTTGAATATTTCGAAGTGCTGAAAGTTGACAAGCTACTATTGCGTCCCGATATTTTCAGACAGATTGCTCGCCCGATATAGTCCGATGTTTGTAAGCCCAATAAATCTCATCAACATTTAACACTCGCTGAACTTTCCCTAAAGGGCTAATTTTGATGATATACGGATGCCCGGTATAACGGGGGCGACCGGTAAAGTCAAGGTGAAAGTACTTATACCCGTTACGCTCGACTGAAGGCTGCACGATGTCGCATTTATGCTCCGCCGCATACTCTTTTGCAATTTTGATATAATCTATCATAAGTGTCGCTGTTTCGTTATTTTATTTCGTTTCAGAACCCGACACCGCTTCAAGACGCAGACCGAGCGCCTCGCAGATTTTGGCGACCGTGTCGATGGTCACATTCATGCGTCCGTTTTCGATACGGCAGAGATGGCCGGCATCGAGACCGCAGCGGTCGGCGAGGTCGCGAACCGAAAGCCCTGCGGCGTTGCGAGCTTGAGCAATGGCCAGGCCTACGGCCTTGCGAGTAGTGCGCCCGATGGCGGTCGACCAAGTCGAGCAGCCGGGCTTCCGAGTATAGGTTTCAGACTTGATGACCTTGCCGGCAGCATCGGTCAGTGTCATAGACGCGCCTTTGCCCTCCTTGATTTCGGCATCGGTAAAGGGGTGAGCCCCGAAGCGGCATTCATTTCCGCGATTGTCATCGTACCACTCTTCGTCAGCGCCGAGCACGAACTCCTTCGTGTACACATTGGTGGTTTTTTCCGCTTCCGAAAGCAGCGCACAGGCATCCAGTTCACCGTCTATATCCTCGGGGTTGTAGTCGCAACGGGCGACCGATACCCACACCATGAGAATATCATCGGCATCACCATTAACGATGCAGTCGCAGCAGTTGTTGATGTCGTAAGCCTCAAGTGCAGCCAGCGCTTCGACTTCAGTCTCGTAGACTTCTGCCGGGGAATTAATTTCGAAGTACTGGTTGTCGTAGGCGGTAGCATCAATGTCGATAACGTATGCAGTTTTCATATTTTTTTGCCGTTTTTTCACCGGTGGCGCCCCGGCTCTATTGGTTATTGTTTACACTGCAAAGTTCGGAATTTTTTTTGACGTTGCAAAATAATACAACAAAATAATTAAGCGTTTAACCTTATTTAACTATACGAGAAAAAGTGGTTACGATATAATCATTTCCTCGGAAATATTTACTATCTTTGCGCAAACCTAAAATCAATTAAAACAGGATGAAAAAGAAAATACTCGAAGCGCTGAAAACCAAATTCGAGGGGGTCAGCGAGACGATACTTGACAGGATAGCGACGAAGCTCGCGAAAACTGCCTCAACAGAAGACCAAGTCGCAACCGCAGTGGAGGGGGTGACTTTGCAACAAGTAATCGAAAGCTATGGGGACAGCCGCGCGACAGAGGCGCAGCAGACCGCCGTCCGAAATTACGAGGCCAAACACAACCTCAAGGACGGAAAGCCGGAGATAATCGACGGGGGCGAGCCGAACAAAGGCAAAGCAACCAAACCGAGCGGAGCGGAGGACACTCCTGCGTGGGTAAAGACACTAATCGACCGCCTCGACCGCCTCGAGGCTTCCAGAACCGCAGAAAATAGAAAACAACAGCTCGGCAAAGTTATCGACCGACTGCCCGAGAACCTACGAAAAGCCTATGAACGGCTGCCGCTTGACGGATATTCCGACGAGCAGTTCAGCACCGTGCTGGGCGAAATCACGACCGAGGTGGAGGGCATAGCCGGAGAGAACGCAGCCAAAGGCGGAGTTTTCGGGAAGCCGTCAGTCGCCAATGGAAACAACAACCAGCAGGCGCTGACGGACGCGCAGCTCAAAGCAATCTCGCATCGAGAGGGCGTGCCTGCGCAAGGAGAAAATCCTTTTTAGTTTAACACAAAAAAATCAAGACCAAAATGTCAATGACAATCAAGCGCAGAAAGGACATCGAGGCTCCTCGCGTCCTTATGCACAAAATCGCAGACATTCGCGGTGGCGTTAGCATCGCTACCTCCGACCTCGGAGGTGACTATATACCCGAGGGTGCTGTCATCAGCGCAGCCGTCAACGGCGTTCACCACGTTGTCAAGCTGGGCAAAGTGACCGCCGCCGTTGAGGCAGCCGCGACCTCCATAAAAGTATCCAAGTATCACAACTTCAAGGTGGGCGACTTCGTACTCGCCAAGACCGGCGACAAGGCCGTGGCTATCACCGCAATCGACACCTCCAACAAGTCATATGATACGCTGACCATTGGCTCGGCGCTCGGCGCAATCGCCAAGGACGCTTACATCGCCGAAGCCGCAGCCGCAGCCACCGGCGCAGACTCCAGCAAATCGGCGCTGAAGTACGCCGCACAAGCCGTTGTCGGGACAGGCAAGGTCGCCGAAAGAGGAGACAATGTGATAACCGATGCCTGGGTTATCGGCGTGACCAAAGGCCTTGCGCTGCCCGACTTCATCGCCGACGGGCTCAAGGGTATTGTTAATATTTAATTTCAGAAAAAATGAGCACTGGAACAGTAGTAAATTCACTTATATACGGCCTTTCGCAACAGATGGTGCAGGCTCGACTGAACACCATCGACACCAAGCCGTTCCTTTTTGGCACGTACTTTCCCGTTAAGAAAGTCACAGGTTTCAACTGGAACATGTTGACCAACCAAATCGCGAGACGCAACGTTGCAGCCGACCTCCACGCGGATAACGGAACAATCCTGCGCAAGCGCCGTCCGATTTTCCAAAGCGCCAAGGGCGACATCCCATTCATCTCCATATCGCGCGAGATGACGCGTTCGGAAATAAAAGACTATCAAACAGAACTCGCCCTCGCCAAAGACGAGGACGCAACCAAGCTGGTGCAGTTTTGGGGCGAGGACGTAGATTTTTGCTTCAACGGCATCCAATCCGAGTTGGAATATATCGCATGGGCGTTGGCATCCAATGCAGGCGTTCTGCATTTCGACACCACCAACAATGCGACTTTTGCCAACGAGTTCGACCTTGATTATGATGTTGATGCGGAGCAAAAGCTGGCAACCGCCTCGGACTGGGGAAACAGAACCTCCGCCGATGTTATCGGCGACCTTGTAACCATAATTCGAGCAGCGAAAGCCAAAGGGCTGAACCCCAAGTTCGCCTTTGTAAACCTCAACGAGCTGTATCGCATAGCCTCGACAGACCAAGTCATCAAGGCCTGCGCATCATTCGCCGCCAACGCCCTGGGCGTACAGCAGACGCCGACCCTTGAGCAAATCAATACGATGCTCGGGCAACAGGCATGGCTCAACGGCTTGCAGCTGCGCGTGATAGACCAAGACGTGACGCGCGAGTTCGCCGACGGCACATCGACCACCGGCAATCCGTTTGCGGACAACCGCCTCATCCTTTCCGAGACCGAGCGCCTCGGCAGCACGCAGTACGACATCCTCAACGATGCCAACGCCAACGCTTGCATCCTCCGCGCCGAGCGTGCGCATACCGTTGTCAAGAAGTACGGAACGATTGAGCCGACCAGCGAAGTCACCATCGGCGAAGCTGACGCGATACCCGTACTTGACACCGCATATCGCAACATTTACGTACGCACCGACAAGACCGAATGGTCTTGACCTGACGACTGGCCGCGATGACAATCCTCGACGCACTCCGAAGCATCAGCGCCTACCCGATACCGCTGCGGACTCTTTCCGATACCGCAGAATTTCGTGGGGTGGAGCTCGAAGCCGAAGCCACAGCACAGGTGATGACGACCAAGGCTTACCGCCTTGCCAAAGCAGACCTGCTGCTTTGGCTGGCCTTCGCGCCGAACATCTCGCAAGGAGGGCAAAGCTACTCTTTTGATGCAGCGCAGCGCCTCGAATTTCGCCGCCGCGCCAACGCTATATATAAAGAGCTTGAGCCGGACAAAGAGGATGCCGCCGTTTGCGCAACTTTTGGCTATAAAGGAGACCGGCTATGATTATTCAGAACGGAACAATCGAATTTAAGGCCAAAACCGCCGGTGGCATAGACCCTGAAACAGGCTATCCGACAGCCGCGACCGCAGGATGGAGCGAACCGATACCTTGCCAGTGGTTGCCAAAATACAGCAACCTACTGGCGAGGATACTCGGGGAACGCTTCGAGCAAGCAGCCTACGAGGTCTTGCTCGAGGAGCAGCCGCTGCCCGATAGCGAGCAAGTCAGACTGACGGACGCCGATGGCGAGAGCATCGGGGAGTTTTCCCTGCGCTCGCGTCCCGAGCGCCTCGAAGCCGTAGGACAAATCCGACTAATGCTTTAGCTTTGGGAATTGAGCAGACCACGCCGCAGGCCGAGATTGACGCTTACCTCGAGTGGCAGCTCAATCGGCGCATGCAAGCCACCATCCGCGCGATGCAGTATGTGGGCGAAGCGTGCCTCAACGCAGCTCGGTCGTCAAAGGCTTATAAAGACCAGACGGGGAACTTGCGAAGTTCGGTCGGCTATGTAATCAGTGTTGACGGAAAAATCGTGGAGGAAAGCTCGTTTGCAGTCGTGGCCAATGGTAGCGTCGGAGCGAAAGATGGCGCAGAATATGCCAAGAAACTCGCTCGGCAATACCCGAAAGGCATCACCTTGATAATGGTCGCAGGAATGGATTATGCCGCATACGTATCGGCAACAGGCCGCGACGTTCTCGACAGCGCGGAACTACTCGCGCAATCGCTCGCACCTAAATTATTGAAGCAACTCGGAATTAAATAGCAATGACGAAGACAGGCAAGCAGGTACAGACGGACATCCGCCGAATGCTCCTCGGCTCGGCACTCGCCGAAGCCGTCAGCGGTAGCGTATACCGCAACGGCTACCGACCGCGAGACAGCCGAATGGAGGACATCGTCGTGACGTTCACAGCAGGCCTTGCCGAGCAGATACAGACGGGAGTCGTTACCATCGGTATCTACATTCCCGACATTGACCCTGACGCGAACGGAACGTGGGTCGAAGACGGGCGCCGCACCGAAGCGCTCGAAGCAGCTGCCCAAGCGTGGGCGGATAGCTTGACGGCCAAGGTCGCCGGCGGATATAAATTCCGATTGCAACAAACAATTTACACCGAAGCCGCCGAAGACATTCGACAACATTTTGTCGTTGTCAAACTCGCGTATGAGTACTTCGGCGAAGACTGATTTATTAACATTTTCAAAATCTTAGATTATGGCAATACTTTCGTGGGGCAAGCCCACAATCGAAACAACCGCGTCCACAGACGGCGCTCCTGGCGCTTCCGCAACATGGAAAGCCATCGACACACCGAAAGATGGAACGACACAGCTCACCACCACCGCAGGAACAGAAACCGAAGCCGTGGAGGAGGGTGGCGAAGTCGTAGACAGCCGCACCGGCAAGAACAAGTATCAGCTCGAATTTGACCTTTTCGTTAAAAAAGACGTTGAGCCACCGTTTGAGGACACCGATGGTGTCATCACCGGCGAGCATGCCATCCGCGTCACGCCCGAGGATGACTCATGCAAGGGTATTCTCATCGACCGCTGCACCATCCGCGCAGAGCATAGCTACACCACCGCCGATGGAGCTATCATCAAGTACATTTGCAAAGTCTTGAAGCCCAAGACCGGCAAGATGGTCAAGGAATACAAAAAGACGAACCCTGGCGGTTGACGCACGACGTAGCGAGGTAGGACAACAGGCAGTCCGCCGCACAAATAGCGCGGAGATGTGAGTTCAAGTCTCGCCCTCGCACCAAATAAAAATTGACGATATGAAAACGATAGAACAGAAGACCGCAGAGACGCTGCTCCAGCAGCCGGAAGCCGTTGCAGTTGGAGGTAAAACCTATATGATTGCACCGCCGAGCATAGCAACGCTCGTGCTCGTTTCGCGGTCCATCGCGGAGCTTCCGCACATCCGCCTTGACCAAGACCGCGTGCTTGAAAGCTCGCTGGCAATAGCCAAGAATTGCGAGAACATAGGCGACATTGCCGCTACATTGATACTCGGCGCAAAGCGCTGTTTTGAGCCAAAGACGATTATCCGCAGAGCATCGAAATGCATCCTTTGGGGATTATTCCATTTTTCGTATCGAAAGGCCGAGACCATCACTCGCCGTGAAGCACTCGCGCGTGAATTAATGGAGAATTTGACTCCGCAACAGATGCACGAACTTATCGGCCAAGCGCTAATCAAAATGCAGGTCGGCGATTTTTTCGGGCTTACCACTTTCCTGACCGAAGTCAATCTGACGAGGCCGACGAAAGTGGAAACCGAAGCGACAGCGTCTGGGCGATAGTCGCCGGCACGGCAAAGGCGTTCGGCCTGCCGATAGAATATGTGCTTTATGATATGAGCTACGCCAATCTCATCCTATATGGTGCAAGCCTGCCGACCTATTCGAGCAAAAAAGATAAAGACAAAAACAGAAGCCGAGACGAAGAAATAATAAAAGCGGACGACCCACGAAACAACGACCGAGTGCAGGCGTTTCTTGATGCGGTCGACTAAACCAAAAAAACAATGCAGAACGACAAAGGCAAAATTAGTTTCGCCACCGGCATAGACAACTCGCAGTTGCAAGCGGACGCACAACGTGCACGCGACATCCTCCATGGCATAGGCGACACCGCCAAGCAGGAGGGTGCAGGCATTGACTCGGCATTCTCAAAGGTTGCCAAAACCATCGGCGGCATTTTTGCAGTCAAGGGTATAGCCGATTTTGCCAAGTCCATAGTTTCGGTGCGCAGCGAGGTTCAATCTTTGCAAATATCGTTCGAGACGCTCCTCGGCAGCAAAGATAAGGCCACCGCGCTATTTGGCGAAATACGCAAATTCGCTGCTAACACGCCAATGATGCTCAAAGATCTTGCGAGCGGAGCGCAGACGATGCTGGCCTTCAATATATCTGCGGAAAAGGTCATGCCGATGCTTCACGCCATCGGCGATATTAGCATGGGCGACGCGCAGAAGTTCGGGTCGCTAACGCTGGCATTTTCGCAGATGAGCGCAACCGGCAAGCTCATGGGACAGGATTTATTGCAAATGATTAACGCAGGCTTTAATCCGCTCGCGGAAATCAGCGCAAAGACCGGCAAGACTATCGGCGAGCTCAAGGAGGAGATGGAGAAAGGAAAAATCTCCGTTGACATGGTTACGGATGCCTTTCTTTCGGCCACCGCCGAGGGCGGAAAGTTTCACGGAATGCTTGAGAAGCAAAGCCACGGCATCGCCGGTGCGATGTCGAACCTGCAAGGAGCGGTGGACGATATGTTCAACGACATCGGCGAGGCTTCCGAGGGCATTATTGCCGGTGCTATTTCAGGCGCGACATACATTGTCAAGCATTACCAGGAGGTGGGAGAGGCGCTGGCAGTTGCAGCCGCGATGTATGGCACATATAAAGCTGCGGTAATGGCGACCGTGGCCGTAGAAACAGCCGCCGCAGGAGCGAGCGCCGCGAAAATGGCCGCAATACAAGCCGAGCTCGCAGCCGTGGGCGTACTCACCGGCGAGAGCAAGCTGTCGGCAGACGCAGACATCGCCGCCGCCGTAGCAAAAGGAACGCTCACCGAAGCCGAGGGGTTGCAAATACTCGCGCTCAAGCAGGAGGCTGCCGCTCGCGTTGCTGCGCTAAACCTTGCGGCAGAGCAAGCCGCAGCAGATTTACTCGCCGCGAGAGCAGCGCATAAGGAAGCCGAAGCAAGGGTATTTGCCTCAGCGCAAGCCGTTGCAAACGCACAAGCCGAACTCGCAGCAGCCACTGCCAAAGGCGATATGTTTGTAATCAACGCCGCCAAGCAAAATCTCGAAACCGCCGCAGCCGAGCGAGATACAGCCGTCAAGCAAGCCAACGCAGCAGCCGAAGTTGAGCGGACAGCAGCAAAGCGTGCCTCAACAACCGCATCAGCCGCGCAGACCGCGCAGACAGAACTGGAAACCGTCAACACGCAGGTCAATACTATTGCGCAGGAGACGAACTCCAAGGCCACCACCGTGCTCGCAGCAGCCAAAGCTAAACTTATAGGCGTAATAAAAAAACTTTGGGCAGCGCTGACGGCACATCCGTTTGCGCTCGTTGCCGCTGCGGTCATCGGCGCGGCTTACGCCATATACAAGTTTATCACTGCAGAGAGTGACGCCGAAGCAGCACAGCGCAAGCTCCACGAAACCATCGACGAGTGCAATCGCAGTATCGCATCAGAGCGCGTACAGATAGACACGCTTTTTAATCGTTTGCGCCGGGCGAAGAAAGGAACAGAAGAATACAAGGCAGCCAAAGAGGCCATAATTAGCCAATATGGGCAATATCTTCAAGGCTTGAGCGCTGAAGTCCAGTCTTTGCAAGACGTGGAGGGAGCGTACAAAGCTATCACCGCAGCAGCGCTTGAAGCAGCACGCGCTCGCGCCTTAGAAAAGGCGACAAAGGACGCCGGCGATACCTATGCCGAAAAAGAAACAGATGCGTATGAACGCATTGAAGACGCACTCAAAGACGCATACGGAGAAACGCCGAGAAAGGGAGGAGGAAAGGCCTGGGAGTATTGGTATGGCGTGATAAAAGAACAGCTCGAAAATGGCAAGACCGATAAATATGGTCTTCACGATTTCGAAAAAGACAGCGCCTGGATAAACGACTTCAAGAAAAGAGGTGGCGAATACGGTAAGATATCGTGGGCTATTATAGACCTCGAGAAAGCGAAAAAAACGCTTAACGACACCATCGCTGAAGCAGAACGACACCTCGGCGGAGGAAGCGCAGCCAAGACAGCCTCCAAGCCCGAAGAAAAGAAAGAAAAATCGAAATCCGAATATAACGCAAACGATTGGGAAAAATATAAAAAACAGAAAGAAGACGAGTACAAGGCTCTGACCGAAGCCGAGCGCACCTCGGCGAAAGGCCGGAAAATTAAGCAGGAAATCGCAGAAGCCGACAAGAAACTCAAGGGCTGGGATACCGGAACGAGCGGAACGCGCACAGGCGGAGGCGCAACCAACGACGCTGCGCAGATTGCACGCGAGACCGCCGAGCGTACGCAGCGCATCAAAGACTCCGCCGAGGCCATCAAGCAGGCGCAGCGCGAAGCCGAGCTGGACATCCGGCAGGAGGAAATCGACCTCATGCAAGACGGAGTGGAAAAGGAGCTGGCGCAAATCGAGCTGAATTATCAGAAGCTCGAAAACGCCAACATCCAGCGCCAAAAGGAGATGCTCGAAAAGATACGCGACATCAAGGAGCTGGAGTGGGAAAATGCCAATCCGAAAGCCAAGAAAGAGGGGAAAACGTTCGACCGCTCGTCAATCGGCGATGATTATATCTCACAAGCCAATATCGACAACCTCCGCGCTGCCGGGAACGAAGCCGAAGCGAAGCAGCTGGAAGATATGCTGCACCAATTGCAGGAGTACGACCGCATCGCCGGACAAATTCGCGACAAGGGCAACCGCGAAGTGCTGGAGAAGATGCTCGCGGACGTCTTGACATACCAACAACAGCGTGAAAAAATCGAAAAAGAGTACGCCGACAAACGCGCCAATCTATACTCCACCGACAAGGACGGGAACAAGACGTTGCGCAATGGCGTGACGCAGGGCAACCTTGACGAGTTGCGACTGCAAGAGACCAAGGCGCTCGAAGCTGTAGACGAACAATTCGCGCAACGCGAAGAAACATATCAGTCGTGGTGTTCGCAGATAGCGAGCATCACACTTGACGAGTTGTCCAAAGTGCTTCAAGAGGCGCAGACGCAGCTGGACGCGCTCGAAAAGAGTGGAAATGCAGACCCTCAGCAATTGGCCGTTGCTCGCGCCAAGGTAGCCAAGGCGCAGGACGAACTCAACAAGCGCAACGCGAACAAAAATACGAACCTTTCGCCGGGCAAACGCTCAGTGAAAGAGTGGGAAGACTTATACAAGACGCTGACCGAGGTTGAAAAAGAGTTTGAAGACCTCGGCAAGACCGTGGGCGGAACGCTTGGCGACATCATAAGCATTTGCGGCTCGTTCGCGACATCTTCGCTGTCTATGATTAACGGCATCATGACGCTGGCGCAATGGTCGACACGCGCCACCGAGCTGGCCGCACAAGGTGCATCAAAGGCGATACAGCAGGTAGAAAAAGCCTCGGTAATACTTACTATCATATCCGCCGCGCTGCAGATTGCAATGCAGATTGCGAACCTTTTCAACAACGACGCGCAGAAGCAGAAAGAAATCGAAGCGCTACAGAACCGCATCGACCAATTGCAATGGGAGTTGGACAACGCCGACACCCTGCGGTGGCAACGCGAATATGACAGTGCAATTGTTATTGTGAATAAAGCGCTGGGCGAGGCTCGCACCGCAATTGCGGCCAATAGCCGTGGCTGGGGAAAACTCGTGGCACAGACAGCAAGAGCATCGAAGAACGCCTCAGTCATGGCAGACACGGTCGACCGCACAGCCAAAGCTTACGCGAATATGTCCTACACAGCCGACAAGGCGCTCGGCGCGGATAAATTCTCGGGCGCAATAGACAAACTGCGTAATATCGCGCAACAGCAAGTTTTAATTAACGAACAAATCGAGCTCGAAGCATCGAAAAAAGACAAAGACAGCGACAAAATCGCCGACTGGAAACAGAAAATAGAGGAACTCGGGCAGGACGCGCTCGGCATCATAAACGAGATGGTCGAAGACATCATCGGCGACACCTCCAGTGGCATTGCAGAAGAACTCGCGAACGCATTCTTTGATGCTTTCGAAGCCGGCGAGGACGCGGCGCAGGCGTGGGGAGACAAAGTCAACGAGATAGTCGCCGACGTCCTCAAACGCATGATGATTTCAAAATACCTCGAAGAACCACTCGGCAAGGTTTTCGACAAATACAAATCGAAGTGGTTCAAGGATGGCGAATTTATGGGCATTGACAACGTAGTCAAATCGATGCAGAGCTTCAGCGACGACCTCAACAACGTAGGAACGAACTGGAAAGCGATATGGGATGCCATGCCCGACACGCTCAAGGAGACGATGAAGAACGCATCGCAGAGTGCGCGAGAGGGCGCCTCGGAGGGCATAGCGCAGGCTTCGCAGGACAGCGTGGACGAACTCAACGGACGCGCCACAGCCATACAATCGCACACATACAGCATCAGCGAAAACACCAAGCTGCTGCTCAACAACACCAACTCGATTTTGCAAAGCGTGATGCACATCGAGAGCGAAACCGATGGCATGAGCGCTCGGCTCGCGCGTATAGAGACACAGACAAAAACCATGGGTGACACGCTGGACGACATAGCACTTCGCGGAATTAAGCTAAAAAATTGATATTATGGACTACAACGAATTACTTCGTAACACATACGCGCAGTGGCGAGCCGCAAAAGAGCTGCGCCGCATTCATTGCGAGCGGTGCAACCGCGAAGACGTTGCGCGACAGCTCGCCATGTGCGAACTTTTCAAGGGGACGGAGGGCGTCGAGGAGTTGGCCAAGGTATTCACTTCGCCGCAGGGCATCGAATTCTGCCTTGCGACAGGCTTTCCGAATATCGTTACATTACGCCTTTTCAAAAGCTTCAATCCTGAACGTTTCGGCATCTATATTGACGCAGGAACGATAACGCTGCACAATCCGGAGACCGCAGTGCTTATCGGGCGCACAAGCGCGACCATACGCTGCGACAGCTGCAGCCGACATGACATCATAGCCATGCACGGAGGGACAGCCACCGTGCTCGCATCCAAATGGGCGGTCGTGCGCGCGCAAAACGGCGCAGGTTCAAACATCGTCCGACGCACATCCGATAATGCAGTGATACTATGATGACGGGGAGGCTTTTTGTTGACGGCAAAGACGCATACACCGAATGGGGTGTGTTTGTTTTGGAGCAGGGCTATAACGACCTTGTGGCAATGCCGCCGCTCAAGACTTTCGACAGCAACGACTGGCAGGAGGAGGATGGCATCGAGGCAGACCTCTCCGCGCCGGTACTCAACACCAAGGACGTCTCCATACAATTCGCATTCAGCGGCATTTATAATCGCTTTGACGATTTCGTCAACCACCTCGCCGATGGCGCATATCATACGTTTGACTGCCGGAGCATCGGGAGGACATACACGTTACGGATGACGCAGATGCCGAGCTTGGCACAGGCACAGTATCTCGGGTTTTTCGCACTAAAATTCGCGGATGATTATCCGCTCAAAAATTACACATACCAAGCACCGAACAGCAGCATCGCCGAGGTGCGCGATTACACGCTGGACGACATACCATTTACCAAGTACGGCTGTCGTATTTGCGCAGGGACGCTCGCAAGCGTAAAGAAAGCAGCAGACGTCAAGACCAATCTCCTGCGCAATATCGCGCGCAAAAGTGGCGCGATTTACGATGGCGCAAGAGTGACATTAAAGAGCAAGGAAGTCAAACTGGTTGTGCACGCACGCGCGACCACGCTCGCTGCGCTTTGGCGCAATTACGACGCATTGCTTTACGACCTTACGCGGCCAAGCGAGCGCACGCTTTACGTTGCGGCTTTGGAGCAGGAGTTCGCCTGCGCATACAAAAGCTGCAGCGTCAAGGCTTTTTATCCACAAGACGCATGGCTTGATTTTGAATTAACGCTGACATTTACGCGCGACTTCCGCCTCAACGCAGACGAGACACTCCTCGCCACCGAGGACGGAACGCTCGTATTTACAGAAGATGAAATTAATGCAATAGATTTAATGAAATCATGAAGAAAATCAAAATATCCGAATTACCACAAAGCACGACCTACAACAATCTCGTGACAATCGGGACAAACGCAGACAACACCTCGGTCAAAGTCTCGCTTGCACCGGTGGGCGAAATTGACAGCATCAAGGCCTCCGCCGCCGCCGAACACGAAGCCATACGACAGAGCCTCGCCAACGCGGTGAGCGAGCAGCACAATACACTTGGCATCAGCGGTATCGTGGCTTTTGATGGATTTGTTGGGGACGTGACAGACGACACTTCGACGGCTGCGCCGATAGTGCGCGACCCTCAAAGCAAGGTGCAGCAGGGAGCGGCGACTGTGCATTTTTCGACCGCTGACGGCAACTTTTTAATCAAGCAGGACGGCTCGTATTATCCAAAATGGGATGACGATTATATGTGGCAAGACCGAAATCAGGAGCCGTGGGCAGATAAGGCGTATTACAACATCGCGGATGGCAAGTTGTACAAGTTTGGCTCAGACAATCAACTGCACGAAATAGCACTGACCAAGCTGCGCGACGACACAGGCATATTGCCGTGTCGCGTGCGCATGGCCGCGCCGCTGCAGATTATGGAGGGTACGCCACCCGGGAAATACACAATATGGTGGAGTCAGACGAGTAAGGCATTTTTTGCAGCAACAAACTATGACCCGGCCACAAGCGGAGACAACATCGAAAACCTCGACAGCTACGAACTCCGGTATTGCGATGAATACTATGATTATTGTTCGGTAACAGATAGCGGAAGCACACAGACCGCCACGCCGCGCACCGACCGCATCTTCCGCAGCGGCAACGACCTGTGGCAGTATGATGCCGCCACAGGGAAGCTGGCCAAACTCATAAACGACCGAAGCCAAACGTGGTTTCGTGATTATTGGAATATGTTGTGCGGACAGATACTCACAGCACAAGACAAGTCATACGGAGGCTATGATTATGCCACCGACACCTACACGCTCAACGGCTTGACACTGACCGAAGCCGAAGCGCGGAGAATAGCGCTATATGCCGACAAGTCCATCATCAACAGCGACACCGACAGCCGCTTCTCCGGCAATACCGAACGCACGGTTCTGCCAATATTGATAATAGGACGAGCAACAGGACGCTCTATGCAACGCGCGTTCGGCTACGATGCAAAAAAAGAGTCCATAACGTTCCGCCATGGCCAAAACGATACGCGCTGCGTCTCAGACATCTCCGAAGCTTTCGCCGGCAACACATCGCTGAAAAGCATCGACGGTCTACGCCTTGCGCATGGTGCGCAGACCGGTTATGCCTTTTGGCATTGCTACGCATTGGAGACATTACAGCTCTACAACCTCGACAGCGACCTCGACCTTGGCGACTGCTCCGCGCTGACAATAGAGTCGATAATGTTTATCCTGGCGCGTTCAGCAGCAACAACGAAACGCACACTAACGTTGCATCATAATGTATATTCACTGCTGACACCATTACAGATAGCCGAAGCGCTGGAGAAAAACATCTCCATCGCCGAAGCCGCAGAACAATAAACGATTTTTTTTAACAGCACAAAAGAATATGCTAAAAATAACAGATAAAGGACAATACAGAGAGATTACAGCCACTTCGGGCTACCTGCACCGCATCGGCACGGAGGTATACGCAAAGTCATGCATAATGCTACCGACAGATAAGGAGGAAGATTTTGAAGAAGTGGCAGCAGTGCCGAAATACACAGAGACGGATTACAAGGAACGCGTCCAGCGCCTTATTCGCGAACGCTACACCGTTGCGGATGAATTAGGCATCCTTCGCCAGCGCGACACCAAGCCGCAGGAGTTCGCCGAGTACAACGCCTTTGCCGAAGCCTGCAAGGCACAGGCCAAGGCGCAGCTTGCCGAGCAGCCGCAAGCCGCCAACGAGGACACAAACTAAAATAACGCAGTCGCTTATTTTAGCTTTGACGCTTAAAGTAAAATATCCCAAGAGGGTAAGTGAATTGCAAGTAAACCGCAAGTAAACCGCAAGTAAACTACAAGTAAAACAACAATAAAAATAGAAATTATGAGCAAGGTAAAATTAGGAGAGACATTGCGCCGCAGCGTGCGCATAGACAACAGTGAGGATACGGCAGCCGAATATGACATCAGTGCGGTGGCCAATATCGAGGGTGCGAGCATCATAACATTGGTCGAAGGAGAAGTAAAAAACGGTAACGCAACGTTGGCGCGTTGGTCACGTTATCGTCCGGAGACACTGACCATACGTTATGATGTAGCTGAGGGGCGCAATGTTATTTTGAAGGCGATAGAGGCGTTCTGCGTAAATGCGCAGGCCGCCGTGAGTGCGTAAGAAAGGAGGCTGCAATGACTATTACACAAATCCTCCGTTGGGCTTTCGCCGGTGTAGGCGCCGCGCTCGCCATCTTCGAACCAACGCTGCCATATCTGCTGATATGCACATTGGTAATTTTCGCTGATTGTTACACGGCGTGGAGCCTGAGCCGTCGTGCCGCAAAGGCGCATCCGGATAAGGTGACAAAGGATGGCCACAAGTTCCAGAGCCACCACTTCGGGCATGTACTGCTGACGCTCATCAAGAGCTACGCGCTGATTATCATGGCGTATCTTATTTCCCGGCATATTACAGACGGTATACCCATCGACCTGACCAAGGTAGCGGCAGGCGCTATATGTTTTTGGCAAATTTGGTCGATTTTGGAAAACGAGAGCTCGTGCAACGGCGCCCATTGGGCAAAGGTCGCGCAGAAGATACTGGTCGACAAGACCAGCCAGCACTTCGACATCGACCTCAGCGGATTGTGTAACGACACCGAAAAAGATACCAAAGCCGCCGAGAAGCAGGAGGAAAACAAATGAAAATATATAACGCAGACCAAACATTATTGCTCGAGGTCGAAGTTGACGATAACAGCTATCGAAACCGCGCCATCATGGGCGAAGACAACCTCATCCTCTATTATTCGCTGGCCGAACACGTAGAAGTGCCGGTCGGTGCGTATTGCGTGTTTGAGGGGCGCACATACACGCTGTTGCGTCCGCAAGACATCAAGATGGAGCACACGCGTAATTTTGTGTATACGGTCACTTTTTCCGCAGACCAAGACAAGGCAAAAAAATGGAAGTTCCGTAATACCGTGGACGGACGTTTGCGCTTTTCATTTACGGCCAAGCCGCACGAACATTTGCAGATGTTCGTCGACAATATGAACCGCCGAGACAGTGGCTGGACTATCGGCGAGTGCATCACCGACACCGAGAAGCTCGTCACATACGACCATGATTATTGCTACACCGCATTATCCAAGATAGCATCAGCTTTCGAAACCGAATACGAAATCAACGGCAAGCAGGTGTCGCTTCACAAAGTCGAGTATAACAAGAGTAATCCGCTGGTGCTTGCGTATGGCAAGGGCAACGGCCTCAAGCCTGGCGTTGGCCGCAGTAACAGCGGCGAAACGCCGGCGATAGAAATCCTATATGTGCAGGGCGGTGACCGCAACATTGACCGCAGCAAGTATCCGGAGGACGAGAACCTCCGCGCTACAAGCAACGGCTGCCTGCTGCTGCCGGTCGGCCAAGCGCTGGCATACGATGGCGAGCATTTCGAGGACGAACAAGGCTTTGTCGCAGCCAACGCTCGGCATTATAAGGCCGACAACCAAGGCCTCAGCATCACCAACACCGACCGCACTCCATCGTCTTATGCGGAGGACAGCCTCGACCGCTCAGACGATTACCCGAAGCGCGTGGGAACGATTTCGAGCGTTGTCGCGGTAGACGCCGAGCAGCATTTTTACGATTTTGTAGACGCGACCATTCCGCAAAACTTGGACTATTCAAAGTGCGTCATCGGAGACGATAAGATGTCGGTGGTTTTCCAATCGGGCGAGCTGGCCGGGCGCGAATTTGATGTCAAGTATTACCACGAGGCGATGGGCAACAAGGCCGCTCGCCGCTTCGAAATTGTGCCGCAAGAAATCGACGGCGTGACGATGCCGGGCGGAACGTTTTTGCCAAAGGCAAACGACACCTACGCGGTATTCGGGTGCATGCTGCCGCAATCGTATATTTGCGACAACGGCACCAAGAGCGGTGCATCGTGGGATATGCTGCGAAACGCGGTAAAATATCTTTACGACAACGAGGACACCAAGTTCACCTTCACCGGCGAGCTTGACGGCATCTGGGCGAAAAAAGACTGGACGAACATCGGCGCGAAGATACGCCTCGGCGGTTTCGTACGCTTCACCGACGCACGCCTTGCACCGAATGGGGTGCTCATCCGCATCACCGGCATCAAAGACTACATCAACAATCCGCATGCGCCGAAGATTGAGCTGAGCAACGAGACGGTCTCGGGCAGCGTTGCGACCACAATTAAAACCATTGAGAGCGCGACGGAAGTCTCCATCGACGAGAGCCGACGCGACGCGATACAATTTACTAAACGGCGCTTCCGCGATGCCAAGGAGACGATGGAGATGCTCGAGGCAGCGCTCGCGGACAATTTCTCCAAACGTATAAACCCGATAGTGGTGGAGACCATGCAGATGCTTGTCGGAGACGAGAGGTTGCAGTTCCGCTTCGTTAACTCGGTAGATAATCCGACACCGGCAGCGCATAGTATCGCGTGGAACGCAGAGACCAAAAAGCTGACCGCGCAGGCCGGTATTATCCAGCACTTGACGCTCGGCATCAAGACGCTCAGCGCCGAGCATAAGCCGACCGAGTACCGCTACTGGTCGGTGGCCGCGTTCGAGAGCGCAGCGCTGGAGGACGCCTCCGCAAAGTATTTTCTCTATATTCGAGCCGCGCGACAGTCCATATCATCGCCGGGCGCTGCGACATTCCGCCTTGAGACCACACCGCACGCGCTTAGCGATGGAAACTACTACTGGCTGCTCGTGGGCATTCTCAATAGCGAGTATGACGGAGAACGCAGCTTCGCTACACTTTACGGCTACACGGAGATATTACCCGGGCGCATCACGACCGAACGCATCACGAATACAGACGGAGACGCCTACTTTGATTTGCTGGTCTCGGCATTCAAGCTAAAAGACCGCCTCGATTTCAACACCGCAGGTGATGGAGAGCTGCGGCTCAAAGGAACACTCGTGCAGAGCCGAGGGGGAGAGGTAGAGACACCGCTCGGCTGCTTCCGAGGCGAGTACAACGCGACATATACCTATTATTATGGCGATGACGTCACGTATCAGCCGGAGGCCGACCAACCTACATCAACATACCGCTGTATCTCGACAACACCAATATCCAACGTATGGCCGACCGACACCTCCAAGTGGCAGGTCATGGCGCAAGGCGTGGCAGGAGAGCAGGGCGCTCCGGGCATACACCCGGCAGCAGTATATCGCGGATATTTTCGCACTGGGCAAACCTATTACGGCAACACCAACCGCGTGGACATCGTCAAGAGCGGCAGCACTTATTATATCGCCAAGGCGGACGCGCCGAACGGAACAGGCGGATTTTCGGGTACGGCAGTCGCACCGCCGAACCCGACATATTGGCTGAACTTCGGTGCGTCTTTCGACAGCGTAGCCACCGCGCTCCTGCTCGCGGAGAATGCGAATATCGCCAATCTCATATTTCGCAACGAGCGCCTCGAAAGTACCGCGCAGACTAACGGTGTACCGAACTTCTACCTTGATGGCTTGCAGAATGTCGCATCATTTGCAGCAGGAAATGTGCGCTTTGATGGCGCTTCCGCCAAAATAGGCTGGCTGTATATTGACGGCAAAGACCTTGTGGGTATTGACAACACCGGCATCGAGCGCATACGCATAACACCGAATGCATTGCCAAGTGCGACAGCTGCAGGGACGACAGAGATACTCGTAATCAAGGCGCACGGAGGCAATGCCGAGTATACGGGCGAGACAGACACCGAGGTGTCGTTTACTTATCAAGCCGCCTACGACGACCGCTCCGAAATACCGGTCAATGACACCATGCTATCGGCATACGTTGAGTATGACATTGCCGAGGCTTCGACGCGCATCGACCTGGGTCAAATACAGTATACAACCAACCTCAAGGACGGAACTGGTCAGACAGTCACGCCGACGACCATCCGATGCTCGGCAAAGGCATACAGGCAGGTCGGCAGTGCGTGGGACTTCGTTACGAGCGCATCCATATCGGACGGACAGCTCGAAGTGACGCTGCCAAAGGCCGGAAGATACCAAATTTGGATTACCCTCGAAGTATACGCGCCGGCAGTATCCGCGTGGAGTGGACTGATAGGTATATCCGCGCAAGGCATCACCGCGAAAACGGCAAAGGAGGAATTTCTTGCCGCAAAGGATGGAGTTATGGCAATATACAACGGTAATTACTTCCGCTTCGACTCCACCGAGGGCTTTATTGTTCGCGTTGGTAATTACGGACTGCTTATTAATTCAGCCGGCATTAAAAAGATGACAGACGGACAGACATGGCAGGGTTTTTAACCGATTAACCGCACAATTTAACCGATAATTAACCGATAAACTTATATAATATACACAATGATAGTACTTTTAGATAATGGCCATGGGGTGGAGACCCTCGGCAAGCGCAGCCCCGACGGACGACTGCGCGAGTACGCGTGGACAAGAGAGGTGGCACAGCGAATTGTCGGAGAATTAAGGCGCAGGGGCATTGATGCGCACTTGATAACGCCAGAGCAGGAGGACATCCCTTTGCGAGAGCGCGTGAAGCGCGTTAATGACACATGCCGACTTTATGGCAACCAAAAGGTGTTGCTTGTAAGCATACATAATAACGCCGCAGGTGCGGACGGAAAGTGGCACGATGCACGAGGCTTCGCGGTATATGTGAGCAATAACGCAGGGCAGGGAAGCCGCCGCCTTGCCGCCGAGTTTTACGCCGGAGCAAAAGCACGCGGCTTGATGGGCAATCGTGCAACGCCACCGCAAGGCTTTTGGCAGGCGAGCCTGGCCATGTGCCGCGACACCAAATGTGCCGCAGTGCTGACCGAGAACCTCTTTCAAGACAACCGCGAAGACGTGGCATTTCTACTGAGCAACGAGGGCAAGACAGCTATTGCAGACCTGCACGTCAATGCGATTTTGAACTACATAGCAACATGCGAACAGCGATAATCATATACATGAGTGCGGCACTGATGTGCGCGTGCCGCAGCCATAAGGAGAGCGACCTCCGTGTGGTTGAGACGCAGCAGACGCAGACAGCCGAGACGGTGCAGAAGCGCACGGACAGCCGAGCCGAAACGCAGACCGAGGCAGCCGATAGCATCGTATGGACGATGACAGCCGACAGCGTTGTGCATACCAAAGCCGACGGAACGCGCGAGGTGCTGCATCGCGTACGGAAGACGCGCACGACTTATAAGCCGACGGCAACGGCCAAGGCGACAGCGACCGCGCAGCAGACCGATACGACATCCGCCGTGACGCAAGAGCAGACCGCCGCGCAGAGCCACAGCGAGAGCAGTCGCGGTGGCAGACCATGGTGGCTCTCCTTGGTGTTTATC
>Ga0129310_1001391_pt1 | contig 21359 bp, 16 predicted proteins | sample Go1ome_2_FD_94433 | JGI IMG/M metagenome (GOLD analysis project Ga0129310, IMG submission 94433) | Western lowland gorrila individual fecal microbial communities from Wisconsin, USA - Go1022A metagenome | ecosystem: Host-associated > Mammals > Digestive system > Large intestine > Fecal | place...
ATCGAAAGGAACATCAGCGAAAAAACGTACAGGAACTCCATAAACACCGCCTCCTGCGACAGTATATGCAGCTCCCGCGGAATGCGTTATCTGCCGAGGATAATGCAGTTCCAGCCCTCTTCGCTGCGGCTCTCCTTTATCTTGAAGCCGTTTTCGGTGAGCGCCGCGGTCACCTCGTCCATACGCTCGTCGATTATGCCGGATACGAGCAGCGTGCCCTCGGGCTTCATGAAGCTGCCGAACAGCGGGCTCATGCCGATGATTACGTCCGCCACGATGTTCGCGCAGATAACGTCATAGCCGGTGCCGAGCTTTTCGCGGAGCGCGGTGTCGTCGATGATGTTTCCGCAGTACGCGGTGTAGTGCTCATGAGTGAAATGGTTCTTCTCGACGTTCTCGGAGGCGGTCTTTACGGCGTTCTCAAAGATATCGCACATGGTGACTTTCTCAGCGCCGAAAAGCAGCGCCGCGATGGAAAGTATTCCGCTGCCGCAGCCCAGGTCGAGCACGCGGTCGCCGGGCTTCACAACGCCCTCCAGCGACTCCATTACGAGCTTCGTTGTGTGGTGCTGTCCGGTGCCGAACGTGGAAGCCGGGTCTATCTCAAGGATACGGTCGCCGGGAGCCGGAGTCACGTCCTCCCAGGACGGCTTGATTACAAGGCTCTTGCCTACGCGGAACGGCTTGTAGTACTTCTTCCAGTTGTTCGCCCAGTCCTCTTCCTTGACGTTCGCAAGCTCCATGCGCAGGTTGCCGTAATAGCCGTCGGAGTCAGTCTGCTTCCAGCCCTCGATGAGAGAGCGTATAGCCGCCAGGGTCTCCGCACCCTGTGTGTTGTCGTGTACGTAGATCGTGATATGCGGCTCTACCTTGCTCAGCCCCATCAACTCGTCGTCAACGTAATCCCAGTTCGCGTTCTTGTCCGCCAGGAAGCTTTCAAAATCCGCGCTGTCGCTAATGATGAAGCCAGTTATTCCGTAATCCTGGAGCGCTCCGGTTATGCCGTCGATAGCCTGTGATGTAGTGTAGATATCCGCCTGAATGAAATTATCCATTTTTATTCTCCTTTATTAAGCACAATAGTACATGATACATTATACACCTTTTCTCCGGATAAATCAAGGGGGCTTCTGAAGTACGTAAAAAATACGCGGTTTTTTTGAAAAATATTTGGAACGATACCCCGTATACATCTCTTGACATTTTTCGCATATGGTACTATAATATAATAGTTGATTTATGCACTGTACCGCCTGGTACACACAGAAAATGCGCCCCGGGCGCAGAAAACAAAGAAAATTTCAGGGGGAAACCATGATGAAAATAACTGTAGCGGGAACAGGCTATGTGGGGCTTTCAATGGCTGTGCTGCTCGCCCAGCACAACGAAGTCACCGCAGTTGACATAATCCCGGAAAAGGTGGAGCTTATCAACTCCAGAAGATCGCCCATCGCCGATGAATACATCGAAAAATACCTGGCAGAGAAGCCGCTGACGCTCGCCGCGACAAACGGCTGGCGCCCGGCGTACACCTCTGCGGATATCGTGATAATCGCAACTCCCACCAACTACGACCCGGAAAAGAACTACTTCGACACCTCGTCCGTTGAGAGCGTCGTTGAGCAGGTGCTCTCCGTGAACGACCACTGCACCATCGTGGTGAAATCCACCGTGCCCGTCGGCTTCACAAAGGGACTTCACGAGAAGTACCCCGACAGCGCGCACCGCATAATCTTCTCGCCGGAATTTCTTCGAGAGGGTCAGGCGCTCTACGACAACCTCTATCCGTCCAGAATAATCGTCGGCGCTCCCCAGGAGGACGCGGACGCCGTTCAGCGTGCGGACGTATTCGCAAAGCTGCTCCAGCAGGGCGCGATCAAAGAAGATATCCCGACGCTGCATCTCAACCCCACCGAGGCGGAGGCGGTGAAGCTGTTCAGCAACACTTATCTCGCGCTGCGCGTGGCTTACTTCAACGAGCTTGACACCTACGCCGAGATGAAGGGACTGAACGCCCGCCAGATAATCGACGGCGTGGGACTTGACCCGCGTATCGGCTCGCACTACAATAACCCGAGCTTCGGTTACGGCGGTTACTGCCTGCCGAAGGACACCAAGCAGCTCCTCGCGAATTACGCGGACGTCCCGAACGACATCATCGGCGCGATAGTTGCCGCGAACAAGACCCGCAAGGACTACATCGCGGATCACATCGCTTCCATGAATCCGCAGACCGTCGGAATTTACAGGCTCACGATGAAATCCAATTCGGACAACTTCCGTCAGAGCTCTATCCAGGGCATAATGAAGCGCCTTGCGAAGAAGAACATCAATGTTATAATCTACGAACCTACGCTGAAAGCCGGACAGAAGTTCTTTGACTATGAGGTGTGCGGCGATTTCGCGGAGTTCAAGAAGCGCTCCGACATAATCGTAGCGAACCGCATGAGCAGCGACCTCGCGGACGTAAAGGACAAGATATACACAAGAGATCTCTACAGCAGGGATTAAAAGCCCGCTTCGTGGGCATAACCGATTTTTCGACAAGCTAACAGGCGGTCTATGACCGCCTGTTATTAAAAAATAAGGGGGCGTCACGGTGGACTCTATTTTATCCGGAACATTCAGAATGATAATAAGGGGCGGCAGTCCGGAGCAGCTGTTCTTTGACGACGATTTTCTGAAAATAATGGAGCTGAACGACAACTCTGACCCGGAGGAGAATTTCCGACACTGGCTGGAGTGCGTTCACCCGGACGACGTGCCGACTATAAAGGAAGCCATTCAGTGCACTATCCACGGCATAAAGGCGGAAGCCAAGTACCGCTGGCGCCATAAGACAAAGGGCATGTTCACGGCGTACAGCTCAGGCATGCTCGCCTCCAGCGACGGCGGTGTGCTGACCATCTACGGCTTCTTCAAGGGAATACCTGTCGACAGGACGCCGCTTTACCGCTACGACCCGGATATCCAGATGCTGACAAGGCTGTTCGCGGAAAAGCTCCTGGACAGCTTCAGCTTCTGCGCCCTCACCGACATCGACAAGAATCGCCTGCTTATCCTCAACGACTCGTTCAACACCAGCTTCTCCGCCGGTCAGGAGGGCGCCTACGACGCGTGGCGCAGCTCCGTGATCGGCAGGATCCACCCGGACGACCGCGCGCGTTTCGCCGAGATGATCTCCCGTGAAGAGCTGAGCAGCAGCTTCAGCGTGAACGACGAGGTACGCGGGGAATTCCGCATGATGATACACGGGGAGTACATCTGGATAAACTATCGCTGCGTGAAGATGAAGCAGCAGCTCGCCGGGAAATATCCCGTGTTCATCGTCGCACGGCGTATCACCGCGGATCACCGGGCGCTGTTCCTGGAGGAGCTGCGTGACCAGCTTATAAACGGCCTCGCTGTGCCCTACCAGATACTCGACCTAATCAACCTGCGCACCGGAAGCTTCTATTCCTCCACCGACAAGACGGGACTGTTCGCCGAAAATTTCAACGTCATCGGAGAATACCCCGACGCGCTCAAGCGCTTCGTTGACCAGTGCGAATGCAGCGAAGAGGACAGAAGCGCGATATTATACAATTTCTCCCTTGAAAATATGATACGGCGCTTTTCCTCCGGCGAAAAGTTCATCGAATGCGAGATATGCCACCGCCGCAGCGGTCAGCCGGAGTGGCTGCGTATTCAGTCGTTCGTTTCGGCGCGGGACGAAAAGGGCGCTCCGCACCTCGCGATACTCGCAGTGCAGCCCATAACCGCCGAGAAGCTGAAGGAACTGCGATATCAGCAGCGGCTTGAACGCGCGCTGCGCTCCGAAAGCCAGTACCGTCAGGCTATACTGTCCAACGCCATCGCCGTGTATACATTCAATATCACCAGGGACACCATTTACGACGAGATAATCGAGCAGGAAAACGCGCTCCCGCTGCTGCCGCAGATGGGGCTTACTCTCCCCTGCTCCTATAACGAGTATATCCGCCGCAAGAAGGGGTACTTCACGGATAAGGCAACTGCGGAGGTCTTTGCAAAAACGTTCTGCACCGCGACCCTCGCGGATATGTTCAACAGCCACCGCCGCAGCTTTGACACGGAATACGAATTTCACATTGGCAACCGCAAGGGTTATTTCCGCGAAGCCGTGATACTCACCCAGGACCTTGAGACCGGCGACCTCTGGGGTCTGACCTACGTCCGCGACATCACCAGCGAGCACGAGCAGGCGACCCGCGTCGAGCAGGCTCTGCGCGACGCCTTTGACCAGGCTCAGCACGCGAACTCCGCAAAGACGCTTTTCATGAGCCAGATGAGCCACGACATACGCACGCCGCTGAATTCGATACTCGGTATGTCCTCCATCGCGCAGGAGCACATCGGCGACACCGCGAGGGTATCGGACTGCCTTGAAAAGATAGAGGCGTCCGGAAAGCACCTGCTTGAGATAATCAACAATGTACTTGACCTCTCGGCGATAGAAAGCGGAAAGACCGTGCTCACTTCCGAGCCGTTCGACCTGCATATGTTCCTCGACGACACCATACGCATGATAAAGCCGCTGACCGACAAGAAACACCACACGCTCACGGTGAACGTCGCCGACGGGATAAACACCAGCGTCATCGGCGACCAGACAAAGCTACGCCAGCTGCTGATGAACATTCTCGGCAACGCCGTGAAGTACACTCCGGACGGCGGGACTATAGATTTCCGCGTCATCGAGCTGGAGCCGGATCACCATGGTGTCTGTCGGTATCTTTTCTCCGTCAAAGACACCGGAATCGGCATGAAGCCGGAATTCCTGTCGCACATCTTCGATCCGTTCGTCCGGGCGGACGACCACCGCATAAGCGGCATACAGGGCACCGGGCTCGGAATGCCCATCGCGCTGAACATCGCGCGTATGATGAACGGCGATATTGCAATAAACAGCGCCCCGGGCAAAGGCTCCAAATTCGACATAACCGTGTGCCTTAAAAAGGGCGAGAACTCAGAATACATCGGCGGGATCTCCATGGACGAGAACCGCAGGGTACGCATGTCCGATTTCGACTTCGGCGGAGCGCGTGTGCTCCTGGCGGAGGATCTGGACTTCAACGCCGAGATAGCGTCCGAATTTCTTGCGGAAGCGAACGTCGTGACTGACATCGCCAGCGACGGCGAGGAGGCTGTGAAGAAGTTCAGCGAATCCCCCGCCGGCTATTACAGCATGATATTCATGGACATACAGATGCCCATTCTGGATGGATACGGCGCGGCGGATAAGATACGCGCCCTCGACCGCGGGGACGCAAAGAAAATTCCGATAATCGCGATGACTGCAAACGCGTTCATCGAGGACGTCAAGAAATCGAAGGAGCACGGCATGAACGGACACGTTGCAAAGCCGCTTGAAATACCTGCGCTCACCGCCGAGCTGTGCAGATGGCTCCCGCAGAAAAAACAACAGGACTGAGACTTATGAAAAGAATCGTTACAATACAGGATTTCTCCTGCGTCGGGAACTGCTCGCTGACCGCGGCTATCCCGGTGCTTTCCGCCGCGGGGATAGAGTGCTGCGGAATACCGACGGCGCTGCTCTCCAACCACACCGGATTCCCCACGTTCTACAGCGTTGACCTGACGGAGCAGCTTGCGCCGATAGGTGCGCAGCTCAAAAAGGAGCGCATAGAATTCGACGGTATATACACCGGATATATCGCTTCGGTGGAGCAGGTAGACCACATCGAAGAGTTTATCCGGCAGTTCCGCAGACACGGTACACCGCTGTTCATCGACCCGGTGATGGGCGACAACGGAAGAATGTACGCGGCGCTCACCGACGACTACCCCGACAGAATGCGCCGGTTCATCTCCGGAGCGGACATCATCACGCCGAACATCACGGAAGCCTGTCTGCTCACCGGACGGAGCTTCAATCCCTGCCCTACCCTCGCCGAAACAAAGGACATGCTCCTGCGGCTGTGCGATATGGGCGTTAAATTCGCGGTAATCACCGGATTTTCCGAAAAGGGACAGCTCGGCGCTGTAGGCTGCTGCGACGGCAAGTTCACCGAATGCCTTACGCCGAAGAAGGACGTCGCGTGCTCCGGCACCGGCGATGTATTTGCATCGGCTCTGCTGGGCGCGGTGCTGCGCGGCGCGGACAACGCAAGGGCGCTCGAGATAGCGACGAAATTCACCTACCGCGCAGTGGAATACACTGCGGACGCCCCCGACCGCAGATTTTACGGCATACACTTCCAGCCGGTCCTCGGGGACTATATAAATATGCTCGACTCCGCAGAAATGGGGAATGAAAATGGCTGAATCCAACAGACTCCACAAAGCGGTGCTGTTCCTCATAACCTCCGCGTTTTTCTTTGCACTGATGAACATGTTCGTGCGGCTCTCGGGCGACGTTCCGACGATACAGAAAACGTTCTTCCGGAACTTCTTCGCGCTGTTCATCGCCAGCGGAGCAATGATAAAGAACCGCTGCTCCATAATCCCGCCAAAGGGCGCGCGTATCGACATAATCTGCCGTTCCGTATTCGGCTACGCGGGAGTTATCTGCAACTTCTACGCCATCGACAGACTGCCGCTTTCGGACGCTTCCCTGCTGAACAAAATGTCGCCGTTCTTCGCGATAGTTTTTTCAACGTTCCTGTTGAAAGAACGTGCAAACAAAATTCAGTGGTCGATAATAATTATGGCGTTCATCGGAGCGCTGTTCGTTATCAAGCCGTCGTTCGCAAACGCTGACCTGGGCGCTTCCATCGCGGGATTCTGCGGAGGAATGGGCGCAGGAGCCGCTTACACGTTCGTCCGCCGCGCCACCGGAAAGGGAGTCAGGGGCTACTACATCGTGTTCTTCTTCTCGGCGTTCTCGACGCTGGCGGCGCTCCCGCTGACCATCATCGGATTTCAGCCGATGTCCTGGTTCCAGCTGCTAATGCTCATCGGCGCCGGAGTCAGTGCGGCTATCGCGCAGTTCTGCATAACTACCGCGTACTCCTACGCGCCCGCAAAGGAAGTTTCCATCTACGATTATTCGCAGATAATCTTCGCGGCTCTGCTCGGGTTCATCGTGTTCCAGCAGGTACCGGACGTACTGAGCTTCGTGGGATATGTGATAATCATTGCAGCCGCTTTCATTATGTTCCGTTATAACAACCGGAAAACTGATAAATAAAAAGGAGGGTTCACGCCCTCCTTTGAGGCCGTCGAAAAAGTCACTAAAGTGACTTTTCCGCCGAACATCCGCCCGGCGCCCACGGTTTGCCGGCGATGCCGACAAACCAGCGTAAGACCGAAGGTCGTCGCCTCGCGTAAGGCGCAGCCGTCGCTTAGACACTTGTGCGGATAGAAGTGTTTTTTGCCCCGGGAGACCCGTGGCAAAAAACAGATTTCAAAAGCCCGCTCCGCGGGCAAAACCGATTTTTTCGACAAGCTGAAAGGAGGGCTCACGCCCTCCTTTTGTTTTTAAAATCCCAGATCCTCGTAATCTTCCTTTGTGAAGCGGTGGTAAGTCACGCATATACCCTCGTCGGTAAGGCAGTAATAGTGGTCGTCGGGGATTCCGTCCTCGAAGTACACCAGATAATCGAACTCGTCGTTATTCGACTTCTCCACATGCACCCTGTCGGAGTACTTTCTGAACACGCCGAGCGCGCTGTCTATCGTCGTTCCCGGCTGCTTAATAAGCCCGATGAACTCCGCAAGGAATCCGGAAGCCGCATTCCCGGTCAGCCCGTGGATATACTCAACGCCTTTCTCCGGAACGCACAGACGGAATATCTCGCCGTCATGCTGCGTGAACTCCACCCTGCCGAGCCTGTCCTGCGCGAAATCCGCAAATCCGTCGAGCAGGCGGCGCATTTCCGCAGCGTCCGCGGAGGTTCCGAGCAGGCGGTTCAGCGAGCCAAGCGGATAGTTCATGCTCATGCTCCTGCCCTCGTACCCTATTTTCAGCTGCGCTTCAAGTATAACATCTGTCAGATTATTTTCAAGCTTTGCGTAATCCATGCGAATCGTCCTTTCCCAGTGTTTCAGTAGAGTATAATGTATTATACCACACTATTCCAAAAAAATCAAGAGAAAACGCGGCACCTTTGAGATGCCGCGTCATTACTGTTTTATTTCTTCGCGCCGACTACCGCCTTGAGTATCATCGCGCAGTCGATTGCGTTTACAAATCCGTCGTCGTTGTAGTCCCAGGAATCCTCGATGCCGCTTCCGGTAACTATCTGCTTCAGAATAGCCGCCGCGTCGCGCGCGTCGATCGTGGTGCTGTTGTCAGCGTCGCCGGGGAGCCGCGTCTGTGTGTCAAGCATTACGACGTAATCGCCGCCCACCGAGGGCAGGAGCGTCGCGATACCAGTGCTTGTGGATACCTTTGATGTGGATTCAAAATCCAGCTTTTCGGTGTTTTCGTTATAGCGGAACAGGTTCGCAAAGCGGTTCTTCACCTTACTGCCGGTCTTGACATAGAGCATTGCGCCGATCTTGTTTTCGCCGTAGGTGTGTATCTTCATCACCTGGTCGCCGCCTGCGTTGTCGATGAGCACCGTCGGAATATAGACGTCCTTTGTTTTGATTCCCGCACTGAAGCTTGCCACGGTCTTTTTCAGCTTACCAGTGTCGATGACCCAGCTTACATTGTCGTTCACGACGAACTCAAGCGTCAGCTTTCTGCCGATAGCGGTGTTGATGATATCCGCAGGAACTGACGTGTTTCCGTTAAGATACATCTTCACGCGGGAGCCCTGTTCCGCTGATTTCAGCTTCGCCTGGAGGTTAGTCCAGCCCTTGACCGCGGAACCTTCGATAGTCGGGTCGGATACCGTGTTTTCATCGGTCGTGGTGTCCGTCTTGGTATCGTCCTTTTTGGTGTCGTCCGGCTTGGTGGTGGAGCTGTCGTCCTTCTTGTCATCGTCTTTCTTATCGTTGTCAGTAGATGAGGACTTGCTGCGTACAACGATATTGAACACCGCCGTGCAGCCCTTATAGTATACGGTAAGAGTCTGCTGTCCGGTCACCCAGCTGTCAAAATCGTCTATCATATCCTCGTCCATCGAGATGGTCTCGGTCTTTCCGTCGTCGTAAGTCACCTTGATACGTCCGCCGGAAACGTTCAGCCGCTCGCCCAGGTAATAGGAATACTTGGACGGACGCTGTACTATCTCGATCTTCTCAACGCCGTAATCTATGCCTATCGTATAGTTATAGGTAACGACCGGGCTGTCGTCGACATTGGGGTCGCTGGATTTCGCGTATGTGCGTATCTGGTACTTTACAATATCGTTGGTCTTTTTGGAGAGCGATATTGCCTTGCTGTACAGAATTCCGTTGCTTCCCACGGACGGGTCGGTTCCGTCCAGTGTGTAGTATATTTTCGTATTGGCGGTGTCGCATTTCAGCGTTACACTTATGCCGTTCTCATAGGATACTCCGGCTGCCTTGTCCGGATAGGGAGCGAGCGCCTGGTTCTTCGGGAGCGTGATGGTATAGGTCTTCTGAACAACGCTGGAGGATATCATCTTTCCCTTGGGCTCGGCGGCGTAGAACTTTACGGTGTACTTCTTCGTCGCGTTCGCCTGTCCTGCCAGGCGGAAAACTCCTGTGTACTTCTGGTACTCCACGAGGGAAGCCGTCGGGTCGGTGGTGTAATAGATCTCAGCGCCTACCGTCGTGGTGTTCAGCGCGATATCCAGCGACTGCTGGTAAGTGCCGGACTCGTAGTTCGCCGTCGGTGTATCGACCGTCCTCTTGGGGAGGGTTATGGTATACACGAAGCTGTTTACCGGGCTGTCGTTCTTGCCCGGAGCCACTGCGATCGCCCTGATGTAATACGTAACGACATCGCCGGGCTGTCCGGTGAGGAGTATCGGGGAGGTGTACGCCGTGCCGCCGCTGACTGTAGGCACATCAGCTTCCTTGTTCACGCCGATGGTGTAGTATACCGTCGCGCCCTCGGAGGCGGTCAGCGTTACGTACATATCGTCGTAGAACATATGTCCCTGGGTGGAGTCGGACGGGGACGCGGTAGGCCATGCGAGCGCGCCGGCAGCGCCGACGAATACGTTCACCTTGACCTCGTTCTCGCCCTCCTTATATGTGATGAAGTCCGGCAGGGAGACCTTACCGGTCAGCGTGAACGCCTGTGACTGGGCACGTTTGGGGTCGTAAAGCGGGTCGGAGGTATTGAGATCCCACTTTATCGGGTACTGATTTTCAAGGACTGTGCCTGCCGGCGCCTCGACGTCCGCCATTGTCGGGAGTCTGTCGCCGATGGTCGCTATAGCCGTGCCGTTTTCAACAACTACCGTATCTGACGGCGGGATTATCCTGTAAAGCGCAAGTTTATCCGTTCTTCCGGGGAGCGTGTAGGTAACGGTCAGCGTACCGGATTCGTTGGTGGAGCAGTTTGCGAGGCTACCGTTGACGTACGCCTGGGTCTTGTTGAACGCGTACATGTTCTTAGGTGTGAGCTGAACGCTGACGGAATAGGAACTGTTATAGTCGGCGCGGCCGTTCACAACGCTTCCTATCCACGCGACTGCGGATTTCACGGCAACGCCCTTAGGCTCCGGGTCGAATTCCGCAGTGGTGTCGAGGGGCTGACCTCCGACGGGCGGGTCAATGACCAGGTGTACCTCCGGAATATTCGTGAGCGACGACGGCTCCAGTGTTATGGTATAAACGTAGGTCGCGATCTCACTGGTGAGCTTCTTGGGGTCGTAGGACAGCGCCTTTATGTAGAACGTCTTGGCGTCGCCCTCAACGCCCGCAAGCGGGATACCGTTGGAGTACTTGTGCGCAGCGTTTCCGCCGACAGGATCAGCGCCGTCCTTGCTCTCGCTGACGGTGTAGTAGATAGTACCCTCGGTTGTGGTGAGGTAGACGGTCATGTTAGATTTATATTCACCAGCCGGGGTATCATCGCGCGGCTCCGGCGGAAGCAGCTGGTCTGCGGCTGCGATCCTTACAGTACAATACAGATTGAACGAAGCCGCGGGGTTATTGATGTACTGGCTGTAGCCTGCCATCGAAACCGAGCCAGTCAACGTGAATTCCTGTCCGTTTACGTCGTCCTCGCTGAACGTTCCCTTTTCGAAAATGAAGTTTCCGGCGGAATTCGTCCAGGTTATCGGAACGTTCTCGATGGCATCGCCACGGTGCGAACTGGTTCCGGTGAGTATCTTCGCGTACTTGGGCAGCGCGTCAATGATGTTGTTCTTATTGGAATAAACCGCCATGTTTATTGTCGTGCGGTTGGAGGTGCCGTCGGTCGTCGCGGAAGCCGGGAACACCGCCTGCTCCGCATTCGGAAGTCCGGTGCGTGATTTGAAGTATATCGTACCAGTCAGGTAATCTCCGTCCTTGACCATAGCGACGCTCTGGGCGGTGGCGCCGTCCTCGACAGTGTAATAATAGAACGTTACGCTGCTTGCGGCTTCATATCCCTGCGCAAGACGAAATTTCAATGTAACATAGTATTTTTCGTTATAATCGGCAACGCCGCCTGTTTCCTGGGTGCCGTCCTCGCGGTACCATTCGACTCTTGTATCTCCGGAAGAAACCTGGCTTCCGTTCACGCTGATGGCGCTGGAATCCCACAGCGCCTGGTCTGCTACCGGTGAACTGAGCGGCTTGCTGGACGACAACTCTATCTGGCTTACAGGAACCGCCGCAAACGCCGTGCTTGCCGCGTTCAGCATTCCGCCGAGCGCCGCCGGGTCGGTCATTGTAAACATCAACGCCGCTGCCGTGAACGCAGCCGCGATCTTATTTCTGATCTTCATACCAATACCTCCGTATATACCAAGTATACGTTATAATTATATAATATTTTCCCGTTCAAGTCAATAGGAAAAGTAAATTTCTGCATAATCCTGCTGGGGAACTTCTCATATTATTTATCGGCAGGAAGTCCGGAAAATGAAGCCCCCGCGCTCACGAATTTCCGGAAACCGTGAAGGTCATTTCGTCCTCGAAGAAGTACGCCGTCATTCCGCGCTCCGCGAAATAATCGCAGATGAACCGCCGCAGCCCGTCGTTCCTCTCGTCAAGATTGAAGTACTGCCCGCCGCAGCCGTCGTGGAAATGCACGTGATCCGGGTAATGCTCCGCGCACGCCGCCTTTAATTCCAGTACCTCGCTGTATTCAAAAATGTGCTTCATCGCCTGTCCTCCTTAAGCTCTCCGCAGGCGCTGAGATAGCGCCGCACCTCGGATATGTACACGTCGCCGATGTCGCTGAGTATGCTGTGCTTCTTCACGACGTAGCCTATCTGCATGGTCGTGTTGCGGTTCTGCTCGTCCTCCCGGAACGGCACCGCACGGTACTCGCTTCCGTTAAGCTCCTCGCAGATTATTCCGGAGCACAGCGTGTAGCCGTTGAGTCCCACCATGAGGTTCAGCTGGGTGGCGCGGTCAGTGCTGCGTATCATGCGCGGATAGTCGTTGTCAGTGAGTATCTCCTCCGCCAGGAATCCGCTCGCGCCGTCGCCCTGCTCGAACACCAGGCAGGGATAGTCCGCGAGCTGCTCAAGCCCTATCGACTTCTCGTTCGCCAGCGGGTGGTTCTTCCAGAGGTAAACGTAGGCGCGGCAGTCGATGAGCGGAATGAACTCCAGCTCCAGGTCGTGCAGTATCTTGCCGATTATACGGCGGTTGTAGTCGCACTGGTATATTATCCCCACCTCGCTGCGGAATCCGCCGACGTCCTTTAACACGTCCATCGTGCGGGTCTCGCGTATCGCGAAGTCGAAATTCAGCGTACCGAAGTTCTTCACCATCTCGACGAACGCCTTGACCGCAAAGGAATAGTGCTGCGTGGATACCCCGAAACGCCTGCGTGCGCCGCCGCTCTCGCCGTACTTCTGCCGCAGCAGCTCGTACTGCTGGTACACCTGCCGGACGTACATTAGGAAATCCGCGCCCTCCGCAGTCACTGAAACTCCACGGCTGCTGCGCACGAAAACCTGTATCCCGATCTCCTTTTCAAGCTCCCGCACAGAGCTTGTCAGCGACGGCTGCGAGATGAAGAGCTGCTCCGCCGCCTTATTCATCGAGCCTTCCTCCGCTATCGTCAGGACATATTTCATCTGCTGTAGTGTCATAATGTTCCCCTCTGATGATTATAATTATGGGAACCTCTAAAAACCGGTGCGAAAAGCAAAAATGGGCAGGGTGTGCCAGATTCTAGGAAAGCCGACGAAGTAAGGCTGTATGCCTTACGAGGAGGTTTGACGACGAAGATGGCGCGTACTGCACATTTTCGCTCACATGAGGTTTTTAGAGGTGACCTTATATGATTTTATTATACTACTGATAAATTCGCCTGTCAACTGTTTTTTATATATACGCGCTCCGGCAATAGGACAAGTCTATAATCACTATTGCTCATTAAATTGATAAAACCGTAAAAAAGCACTTGCATTTGAACTGGGTTCGTGGTATAATATAAATTGGTGTATGTGCTGTTAAAACAGCGCCAGACACGTCAGACCGTCCAGAATTTCCGGCGCCCGCCGGTTCGATATACAGACGAGGTGACTTAATGAAAGCAGATCTGCATTGCCACACGACGATTTCCGACGGCTCGCTCGGTATTTCCGACGTTATCCGTCAGGCGGACAGAAACGACGTCCGCTGCCTAGCAATAACCGATCACGACAGCCTGGCTTCCCTGTCCCGCTCAGCGGTCCTCGGAAAACGATACAACGTAAATGTTATCCCTGCCGTGGAATTTTCAGCGTTCGACAACGACCGCAAGAAAAAAGTACATATCCTGTGCTACATGCCCGCAAAGCCCGACCGTCTTGAAGGTCTGTGCCTGCGCACATCCACCGGAAGAATGGAACTTGGCAAGCGCATGGCGGTCAAGGTGCTCGACAAGTACCCCATAACCCTGGAGAGCATTCTGCGCTACTCCGCGGGGAGCAAGGCGATATACAAGTGCCACATAATGCACGCGCTGATGGACTACGGCTACACCACCGAGCTTTACGGCGACGTGTACGACTCCATCTTCGACGCAAAGGAGGGCATCTGCGCCGCTGAGGTCGCTTCCGAGGCTGATTTTTACCCGGACGTGCACTTCGTCACCACGCTGATACGCGCTTCCGGCGGTATCTCCGTCATGGCGCACCCAAAAGTATACGACAGCACCGCGCTTCTCGAGGAGCTTGCAGAAAAGCACGAGATCGACGGCGTTGAAATATGGCACCAGAGCGCCGACGCCGCTTATCAGGAGGAATTGCAGAAGATCGCCGAAAAGCACGGTCTGCTCACCACCGGCGGCTCGGATTTCCACGGGTTCTACAATCACTACGCGATACAGATAGGGTCGAACGTCACCCCGGAGGAAACTCTTAATAAGATCGTAAATCATAAGGGCAAAGCATGATCCCTTGATATAACTCAAAAGAAGGACAAGACAATGGACATCAAAGAAAAAGCACTTCAGAAGCACTACGAATGGGGCGGAAAGCTGGAGGTAGTCTCCCGCGCTCCCATCAACACCCGCGAGGATCTTTCACTCGCGTATACTCCCGGCGTCGCACAGCCCTGCCTGGAGATCGCGAAGGATCCGGAGCTTTCCTACAAGCTCACACGCCGCAGCAATCTCGTCGCAGTCATCACTGACGGCACGGCTGTCCTCGGTCTCGGCGACATCGGTGGACTTGCAGGCATGCCCGTTATGGAGGGCAAGTGCTGCCTGTTCAAGGAGTTCGGCGACGTTGACGCGTTCCCTCTCTGCATAAAGAGCAAGGATCCCGACGAGATAGTACGCACCATTGAGCTTATCTCCGACAGCTTCGGCGGCATAAACCTGGAGGACATCTCCGCGCCGCGCTGCTTTGAGATCGAAGCCAAGCTCAAGGAAAAGCTTGATATCCCAGTATTCCACGACGATCAGCACGGAACCGCTATCGTTGTCGGAGCTGCTATGATAAACGCTATCAAGCTCGCCGGAAAGAAGCTTTCTGACATCACCGTCGTAATCAACGGCGCTGGCTCCGCCGGCATCGCTATCGGCAAGTTCCTGCTGAAGCTCGGCGTAGGCGACCTTATCATGGTGGATCTCTGCGGTATCATCAACCGCGACGCGAACTACACCAACCCCGCGCACGCTGAGATCGCGAAGCTCACGAACAAGCGCAATATCAAGGGTGATCTCGCGGACGCGCTCAAGGGCGCAGACGCGTTCGTCGGTGTTTCCAAGCCGAATCTCGTAACTCCGGAGATGGTACAGTCCATGGCGGACAAGCCCGTGCTCTTCCCGATGGCTAACCCGGAGCCTGAGATAACCTACGACCTCGCAAAGCAGAGCGGCGCTTACATTGTCGGCACCGGACGCAGCGACTTCCCGAACCAGATAAACAACGTACTGGTGTTCCCCGGCATCTTCAAGGGAGCGCTCAGAGTACGCGCAAGGGCTATCACCGAGGAAATGAAACTTGCTGCGGCTTACGCTATCGCAGGTCTTGTGACCGACGACAAGCTCTCCGTTGACTACATTATCCCCAGCGCGCTCGACAAATCCGTCGCAAACGCAGTGGCTGACGCCGTTGCGGACGAATGGCTCAAGAGCGGAAAGTAAAATTCAAGGCGGTGCAAAACTATGACTTACGAATACAATCCCAGGGGCGTATGCTCCCGTAAAATGATCTTCGATATTGAGGACGGCGTAATAAAGTCGCTGGAAGTTGTCGGCGGCTGCAACGGCAACCTCAAGGGCATTTCCTCCCTTGTGACCGGAATGAAGCTTCAGGACGTCATCGACCGTCTGGAGGGCATAACCTGCGGCAGCAAGCCCACGTCATGTCCTGCGCAGATCGCGGAGGCTCTCAGAAAATATCTTTCAGAAAACTGATCGGAGATTTAAATGAAAATACCTGAACTGTTCAAAAACGGCCGCACTGTGTTCTCTTTCGAGGTTTTCCCGCCGAAAAAGGACAATGACGTTTCCGTTATCTACGACACGCTGGAGCAGCTGGGGGATCTTCACCCGGATTTCATCAGTGTGACCTACGGCGCTGGCGGTTCCGCCGCCGGTGCTTCCACAATTGATCTTGTCAAGCGGATAAAGTCGCACTGCCACACGGAATCCATCGCGCACCTCACCTGCGTAAATTCCACCCACGCGGACATCGACGAGAAGATAAAAGAGCTAGAAACCAACGGAATTGAGAACGTGCTCGCGCTGCGCGGAGACATCAACCCGAATATCCCGCCGAAGCATGAATTTGAGCACGCCAGCGACCTCATCGAATACATGAAGCCGCGCTCCAACCTGTCATTTTCCGGCGGATGCTACCCGGAGGTACACCCAGAGGCAGCAAACATGGTGGACGATATACATAACCTGAAGAAAAAGGTGGACGCCGGAGCATCCCACCTTATCTCACAGCTGTTCTTCGACAACAGCTCGTTCTTCAACTTCCTGGAGAAGGCGCGTATCGCAGGGATAAACGTCCCGATCGAAGCCGGTATCATGCCATGCGTCAACGCAAAGTCCATTCAGCGCATGGTTACGATGTGCGGTGCGAGCCTGCCACTCAAATTCACAAAGATGATCAACCGCTACGGCGATAATCCCGAAGCCATGCGCGACGCCGGTATCGCATACGCCGTTGACCAGATAATCGACCTGGTGGCTCAGGGTGTGGACGGAATCCACCTTTACACCATGAACAACCCCTATATCGCAAGAAAAATCAGTGAAAGCATAGAAAAGGTGATACGCTGTGACAAGTGAAATAACACGGATCAATCGTGCAGAAGCATTGCGCTACATGGGATATACCGAGGAACCTGATGCCCGCATAAGCGCCGTTATCGACGAATGCGAGGCAGGGCTAATAAAGGAAGCACGCCCGCAGTTCGTGTGGCGCGTGTTCAACATAATGCGCAGCGGGCACGACATCTCCCTGTCCGACTGTGATTTCTACCTGGAGGGCAAGGACATTGCTGAGCACCTCCGCGGCTGCGACAAAGCAGCGGTGGTATGTTCCACGCTGTCCTCGGACACCGACAGGTATCTCAAGAAGCTGGACGTTTCCGACTCGATGAAGGCGGTCATTTCCGACGCCCTCGCCAACGCGATGATCGAGCAGGTCAGCGAGGAAGCGCGCCAGGATATCCTTGCAAACATGCCCGGCTACAGCACTACCTGGTGCTACGGCGCGGGCTACGGGGATTTCCCGATAGAATGCGCTCCGCTGCTCATCGCTTCAGTTGACGCAGTACGCAAGATAGGCGTATGCTGCACCGCGACGCATATGCTCACCCCCAGAAAGACCATCATCGGCGTTGTGGGGCTTTACCGCGGAGAGCTGGACAAGAAGCGCCGCAGCTGCGAGGACTGCAACGCAAAGGACACCTGCCGTTACCGCGCGTACGGTACGCGGTGCTAGTATACGGCAGCCGTATAGTGATACATTAAATACCATTAAATAAGTATAGCCTTGAAGTTGACAAAAAATACAAGCAATGATATAATAAACGCAAAGCATTTATTATATCAAATGCCTTGCACGGAGTTCACTTTCTGTGAACTCCGTGCATATCAGCAAATTATATCATTTCCGCAGGATATGATATAATTTATTTATGTCAATAAATCTTACGCAACACTGATTTTTCTTAAGGAGAAAACCATATGCCGCCAAAACCCAAGTTTACCAGAGAAGAAATAGTAAACGGAGCACTTGAACTTGTAAGCGAAAAGGGCATCGAATACCTGACAACACGAAACCTCGGCGAATGGCTCGGAAGCTCTGCGCGACCGATATTCACCGTTTTCAAGAGCATGGACGAGGTAGTCGCGCTCGTCCACGCAGCAGCCATGGAGCGATTCAACAGCTATATCCGCGAGATAGTGGACTACACGCCCGCATTCAAGGAAGCCGGTATCCGCATGGTACGCTTCGCGATAAGGGAGCCAAAGCTGTTCCAGCTTATCTTCATGACCGAGAACAAGGAGCCTGTCAATCCCGGCTCGTTCTTCGGCAGCCTGGGTGAATCCGAGGAGATATGCACGACCGTCATCATGCGTGACTACGGTCTGAACGCGGAGCAGGCAAAGGTTCTGTTCCAGCACATGTGGACTTACACCTACGGAATAAGCGCGCTGTGCGCGACAAAGATGTGCATGTTCCCCGAGCAGGAAATTGCAAACCGCATAGGAACTGAGTTCCTGGCGATAACCTCCCTCATTAAGAGCGGAAACATGTATGCTACTACTCCCAGCCCCGTCCCCGGTCAGGACAGGAATAACCTCCAGACCAACAGGATACTGGACGAGCTAAAAAAGTAATATGAACAGCCCCCTCGGTCAACCGAGGGGGCTTATTTTATATCACGGCATGTCCAAAGACATGCATAACTCCGTCTGCAACGCTGTACAGTATCCCGCTGCGCGAGCCGTCCGGCAGGAGCTGCGCGAACAGCGGAGCGGCTCCGCTGTGTATCAGCAGGTAATCAGTCAGCACGATTCCGAGCCACACGGAGTAGACCGCCGACAACGCCAGCACTATCCCGGCGCAGAGTTTTTTCGCACGCGGCATCGGCGGAAATCCGCCCGACCAGCGCCCCAGGATAATCCCCAGGAGTTTCACAAGTCCGCAGAACACCAGTAACTCGCCTGGGATAAGCCCCGCAAGGCACAGCCACTCGTAAAAGCTCAGCGGAACGATGTAAAACAGCGGGCTAATCAGCCAGCAGGCTCCGCAGAACACCGCCGGAATCACGATAAGCATTGCGATATGCCACTTACGGAACGGCTTGCATACTCTGAACAGCACGCCGTAAAGAACGCCCGCCGTAGCGTACACCGCCATGACCGACAGCCGCTCCTGCGGTATTGAGAAAATATTCTGCAAAATCAGAAGCGCACCGATTCCGAGAGTTACAGTAACTCCGCCGGGGAGCGCCTTTTTCAGCACGTTCGCTATGAAACTGCCCTCCACCCTGTCCTTGTTCGGCTCCAGCGCCAGCAGGAACGACGGCGCTCCGATGAACAGCGCGCTTATCAGCGTGAGCTGTATCGGCTGGAACGGGTACGCCGACGAGGAGAACAGGAACATCACGGACAGCATGAACGAAAATATCGTCTTGACAAGGAACAGCGCCGCCGAACGCTGGATATTGTTGATACAGCGGCGTCCCTCCTCCACTGCGAGGGGCATCGACGAAAAATCGCTGTCCAGCAGGACGAGCTGTGACACGCAGCGTGCCGCGTCGCTTCCGGACTGGACTGCGACCGAGCAGTCCGCTTCCCGGAGCGCCAGGACGTCGTTTACGCCGTCGCCGGTCATCGCGACCTTATGTCCCGCGGATTTAAGCGCCTTTACCAGCGCGAGCTTGCGTGCGGGCGTGACTCTGCCGAACACCGTGTACTTCTCGGCGGCGGCAGGGATCTCCTCGTCAGTCAGCTTCGACACGTCCGCGTAATTCTCCGCGCCGGGAAGCCCCGCCTGCGCCGCTACATTCGATACAGTCACCGGGTCGTCGCCGGAGATGACCCGGATATCCACGCCCTGCTCCCGGAAATACGCCAGCGTGGACGGCGCGCTCTCGCGTATCTCATCGGACAGGACGACGAGCGCCTTGGGCGAAAGCCCCTCCGGCAGTGCCTTGTCCGGAAGCTCGCTATCGCTCTGCGCCAGCAAAAGCACACGCATTCCCTTTGACGAGAACCGCTTGCACTCCGCCTTTATTCTTGAATACCCGTCGGATCCAAGAACGAAGCTCGGCGCTCCAAGAACCAGCGTACCCAACTCGTCGAACTGCGCCGCGCTCCACTTCCGGGCGGAGGAAAACGGCTCCGTCCTCACGCAGTGAAGCTCGCTGCCACCGGGGAATTTCCGCGCCACCGCCGCCATCGTCTGGTTCTCCGCTCCCAGTGCGCCGGATAATGCGCAGAGCGCGGGTTCCGGGACGTAATCCGCGTCCAGGCGCACAAGCTCCGTGAACTTCATGTTTCCGGTGGTTATCGTGCCGGTCTTGTCAAGGCACAGGACATCGACCCGCGCCAGGCTCTCAACGCAGTACAGATCCTGGCAGAGCGTGCGTCTGCGCGCAAGTCTGATGGAGCTGACGGCAAGCGCTACGCTCGTCAGCAGTACAAGTCCCTCGGGTATCATTCCGATGACCGCCGCCGCTGTGCTCGTCACGCTGTAGCGTAACTCCTGCCCTGCAACGAAAAGCGCCTTCGAAAACAGCACCAGCGCAAACGGCAGGATACACACGGATATCGTTGAAATTATCTTGTTTATCGCGTCCATCATGTCGGAGTGGCGCTTCTTGCTCTGCTTCGCTCCGGCGGCTATCTTGTTTGCATAGGCTTCCGCGCCGACCGCCGTCGCCTCCGCCTTTCCGCTGCCGGATACCACGAAGCTCCCGGAGTACAGAGTGTCTCCCGGGCGCTTCACGACCGTGTCGCTCTCGCCGGTGAGCAGGCTCTCGTCCACCTCAAGCTCACCGTCCGCCAGGATACAGTCCGCGCACAGCTGGCGTCCCGCCGCAAGTAACATGATGTCCCCGGGGACTATCTCAGCAACCGGGAGCACGACCTCTTCCCCGCCCCGCAGCAAATGCGCCCGCGGAGCCGATATCAGCGAAAGCCGGTCGATGATGCGCTTGGAGCGTATCTCCTGGATTATTCCTATCGCGATATTGCAGAATATCACGCCCATGAAGAGCATATTGCGGTACGCCCCGACCAGGAATACCAGCACTGCGATAATGACGTTGATGAGATTGAACAGCGTAAATATATTGTCCGCGAAAATCCGTCCCACGCTTTTGGACTTCACCGAAGCGTCACCGGCGTTCTCGCCACGCGCTGTCTTTTCAGCCGCCTGCTCCGGAGTAAGCCCGGTATTTATATTCGTCATATTTACGCCCCCTTGTATCTTTTAGGGCAACACCGCATAATTATTGTCGTGCGATTGCGCAGCTAGATTAGCCAATAATTCGCTTCACTGATTGGCTAATCTCGATTTTTTGTCAGATAGTACAATGAGGAGTTGTTGACGGAAGCGGTAGCGCTTTCAAGTCAACAACTACCGACGCAAGGCTGTCGCCTTGCTAGGACGAATTGTGCTATATGACGGGAAATATGCAAGCAAGCGTGCGGCAAAGGCTTCAGCTGTTAATTGTGCGGTGTTGCCTTTATATAGTATATCCCCGCAGCCTGATTTTGTCAAGAAATCCCGGACGATGTTCCGGAAATATCACCCAATTTTCAGAAAAAAAGCGCCATGCACTGATTAACAGCGCATGGCAAAGGTACGAAGAAAAAAGGCCAGATATGAAATTTAGGAGAAATCATACTCATGCGGCTTTCGCCGCGAGGTGCAGTCCGC
>Ga0129310_1001392_pt1 | contig 21354 bp, 19 predicted proteins | sample Go1ome_2_FD_94433 | JGI IMG/M metagenome (GOLD analysis project Ga0129310, IMG submission 94433) | Western lowland gorrila individual fecal microbial communities from Wisconsin, USA - Go1022A metagenome | ecosystem: Host-associated > Mammals > Digestive system > Large intestine > Fecal | place...
ATGCGGTGACATTTGCAGCCGGACTGGCAGCAGGCGGCATGCATCCGTTTGTGGCCGTCTACTCATCTTTTTTGCAGCGTGCCTATGATCAGATCATTCATGATGTCTGCATACAGAATCTTCCTGTTGTATTCTGCGTGGACAGAGCAGGTCTTGTGGGCGCTGATGGTGAGACACATCAGGGAATTTTTGATTTGTCTTATTTGTCAATGATACCGAATATGACGGTCTGTGCACCGAAGAACAAATACGAACTTTATGACATGCTGTGTTTTGCTTACCATTATAATGGGCCGATCGCCATCAGATATCCAAGGGGCACTGCCTGTGAAGCATTCAAGGACATGCGCCCGCCGATTGTTTATGGTAAGAGTGAGCTGATGTTTAAAGGTGAGAAGGTTGCCCTTGCAGCGGTGGGCAGTATGGTTGAAACGGCTGTGAAGGTCCGTGAGAAGCTGCGGGAAAAGGGCATCAATGCAACCGTTGTGAATGCACGTTTTGTCTGTCCGCTGGATACAGAATGTCTGGATGCACTTGCCGCAGAGCATCAGTGGATCGTTACCATGGAGGAGAATGTCTTAAAAGGCGGCTTCGGAGAAGCCTGTGGTGACTACATTTTAGAGAAGCATGAAGATATCCGACTGATCCATATCGGTGTTCCGGATGTTTATGTGGAGCATGGCGGTGTTGATCAGCTGAAAAAGACCCTTCATATGGATGCGGACTCGATTGTTGAACGGATCTGCATGGAAATGGACGGAGAATAAGGAAGTTTTCCGAATTTGAGAGACAGAGTTTGAGAGGAATGGATAGATAGAAATGAAAGAAAGACTGGATGTACTTCTGGTGAAGCGAAATCTGGCTGAATCCAGAGAAAAAGCCAAGGCGATTATTATGTCAGGCAATGTGTTTGTCAATGGCAACAGAGAGGATAAGGCCGGAACTACTTTTGATGAAGAGAAGGCTCAGATTGAGATCAAAGGTCATACATTGCCGTATGTCAGCCGAGGCGGTTTAAAACTTGAGAAAGCCATCGAAGTTTTCGGTGTGGATGTCAAAGATAAAGTATGTATGGACATTGGTGCTTCAACCGGCGGTTTTACGGACTGTATGCTCCAAAATGGCGCAGATCATGTCTATTCCATTGATGTGGGACGTGGACAGCTGGCCTGGAAGCTTCGTCAGGATCCGAGAGTCATCTGTATGGAGAAGACGAATATCCGATATGTGACATCTGAACAGGTGCCAGAGAAGATTGATTTTGCTTCTGTGGATGTTTCATTTATTTCTTTGAAGAAGGTTCTGGGGCCGGCCAGAGAATTGCTGCAGGATGATGCCAGAATGGTATGCCTGATCAAACCGCAGTTTGAAGCAGGAAGAGAGAAAGTCGGCAAAAAGGGTGTTGTCAGAGACAAAGCTGTTCATCTGGAAGTGATCGAGATGATCCTCCGGTTTGTGACATCTATTCATTTTGAAATCCTGAATCTGGATTATTCCCCGATTAAAGGTCCTGAGGGCAACATTGAATACCTGGTCTATATCAGAAAACGTCCTGAGGATTATCCGCCTGGAGAATGGCCGGTAGACCCTGCAGAGGTGGTTGAGCGGGCCCATGCGGAGTTGGCAAAGGGCTAATTCCTTAAGTGACGGAGGATTCAAATGAAAAAATTTGCTTTGCTGACGAATTATTCGAAAGACAGAAAGCTTGTTTATACACGATTGATTGAAACATATATCACGGAAAATGGCGGTACGCACTGGGTGCCGGAACACATCAGTGAACCTGATGATGATGGAGATCAGCGATATGATTTAAGCGATATGCCGGCTGATATAGAATGTGTGATTGTTCTTGGCGGAGACGGGACGCTTCTTCAGGCTGCCAGGGAGATGCTTGACAGACATATTCCATTGCTGGGGATCAATCTCGGAACTCTTGGATTTCTCACTTCGGCTGAGAAGAGTGAGCTTCCGGGATGTCTGGACAGCGTTTTGGATGACAGCTGTTCCATTGATGAACGCATGATGCTCAGAGGCAGCGTTTACCATGGTCAGGAGAAGATACAGACCAATATCGCACTCAATGATGTCATTATCACCAGAGCCGGTTTTTCCAGACTGGTGGAACTGAAGATCTATGTGAACGGTGAGCTTTTAAGCATTTATAATGCGGACGGCATCATCGTTTCAACACCGACAGGATCGACAGGTTACAGCCTTTCTGCAGGCGGACCCATTATCTTTCCCCAGACGGATGTCATGGTCATCACACCGATCTGTCCGCATTCATTGCAGGCGAGAAGTCTTGTTGTATCAGGAGAAGACCGGATCATGATTGAGATCGGCAGAAGAAGAAAGACACAGAAAGAGGAAGCAATGGTAACCTTTGACGGCAGAAGTGCACAGGAGCTGGAGACAGGAGACCGTATTGAGATATATAAGGCACAGGAGACAACACAGCTGATCAGATTAAAGGGAAGAAGCTTTTACCAGGTTCTTCAGAATAAAATCGGCACGGCATAAAGGGTGGGTATTATAATGAAATTAAAAAGACATGAGAAGATTATTGAGCTGGTGAATAAATATGAGATCGAGACACAGGAAGAGCTGGCTTCCTTATTAAATCAGGCCGGTTTTCGTGTGACTCAGGCAACAATTTCAAGAGATATCCGTGAACTGCGATTATCAAAGGTCAACAGCCATGACGGCAAGCAGAAATATGCAGTGATGTCCGTCAGGGATCAGGGACTCAATGAAAAGCTGAGCAAAGTTTTAAAAGAAGGTTATATATCGAGCATGGAAGCATCCCATCTTGTTGTCGTGAAAACGGCTACAGGTATGGCTATGGCGGTGGCAACGGCACTGGATGCCATGGAACTTCCGGGATTTGCAGGATGTATTGCCGGAGATGACACTGTTATGTGTGCCCTTCATGCCGATGCGGATGTCGAGATGCTGTTAAGCCGGATCAATAAAGTCGTTAGTCAGTAGTAGAATAGAGGAGAAATATATGCTTCAGAATATACATGTGAAGAACATGGCGTTAATTGATGAGGCAGATGTTGATTTTGGAGATCATCTGAATATCCTGACAGGTGAGACTGGTGCCGGTAAGTCGATTATTATCGGTTCCATCAGTATGGCTCTCGGAGGCAAGGTCTCCAGGGATGTGATCAGAAAAGATGCAGACTATGCCCTTGTGGAATTAAATTTCAAAGTGAAGAATCCGCAGATTCTTGCAGAACTGGAGAAGCTTGAGATACCGCCGGATGGCGATGAAGTGATTATATCACGTCGGATCACAGGTACCAGAAGTGTGGCAAGGATCAATGGCGAGCTGGTGTCATTGGCGGTTCTCAGACAGGCAGCTGCGCTTTTAATTGATATTCACGGTCAGCATGAACATCAGTCTCTTTTACATAAAGACAAACATCTGGCCATTCTGGATCAGTTTGCCAGGGAAGAAATGGCACCTGTCAAAGATGCATTAAAAGACAGTTACAGGGAATATATGATATTGAAGAAAGAGATGGATGGGGCGATCACTGATGAAGGAAAGCGTCTCAGTGAGATTTCATTTCTTCAGTATCAGATAGAAGAGATAGAGAATGCCAATCTTCAGGATGGTGAGGAGGAACAGTTAGACAAAGCTTTCCGCAAGATGAGCCATGCAAGGCAGATGATGGAAAGCATTGCATCGGCCCATGGCATGACGGGCTATGAAGGTGCTTCTTCTGCCGGTGATCTGGTGGGAAGAGCACTCAGAGAGCTGTCATCGGTGGAAAAATATGATGAGGCCATCGGCAGTCTGATCAGTATGCTGACAGATATTGACGGCCTGTTGAATGATTTCAACAGAGAGCTGGCTGATTATGAATCAGGTTTGACTTTTGATGAATCCGTTTACCATGAGACAGAGGATCGTCTGAATCTGATTCAGCGATTAAAGTCCAAATATGGCAGCAGTATTTCAGAAATCCTTGCACATCAGGATCAATGCCAGGCGGAACTGGAGAAGCTTAATGATTATGAGAATTATCTGTCCGGTCTGCACCGGCGTTTAGATGAGGCAGAGACGGAGCTGAAGGAACTGTCTGATCGTATCACAGCTATTCGTAAAGCCAATGCCTCTGTTCTTCAGGAGAAGATCAAAGCTGCATTAGTCGATCTGAATTTCCTGGATGTGCAGTTTGAGATTCAGTGTACCCCTCTTGGACATTATACAGAAAATGGTCAGGACAGCATTGAATTTATGATTTCAACGAACCCGGGTGAAACGGTGAAGCCTTTGGGCAAAGTTGCCAGTGGCGGTGAATTATCGCGAATCATGCTGGCAGTGAAGTCTGTTCTGGCCGATGCAGATGCCATTGAAACATTGATTTTTGATGAGATTGATACCGGCATCAGCGGACGTACAGCCCAGAAAGTATCTGAGAAAATGGCAGTGATTGCCAGAAAACATCAGGTAATCTGTATTACCCATCTTCCGCAGATCGCAGCAATGGCAGATGATCATTACGTCATTGAAAAAAATACCATGGAACAGCGTACCATGACAGAGATCCATCATCTGTCCGATGAAGCTTCCGTGGACGAGATCGCACGTCTGCTGGGCGGTGTGGAGATTACAGATGCAGTTATGAAGAATGCCCGCGAAATGAAAAATCTGGCGAGGTCAAAAAAATAGATTAAATCAAATAGGTTCATCACATACTAACAGAGAGTAATCAACTGATTATGTCCCTGTTTTATTTACGCGAGCAACGAGCCAAAGTCCGTGCTTGCACGAGACCTTGGCGACTGCCGCGATAACTTGAGAAACTCGCGGAGCGTGTTTCTCATAGTTTTTTGATGGAAAGGTGTGTGGTGGTGTGGAACGAAAGAGGAAGTACAGGGTATGGCTGATGGCGGCGTTGGTGGTTAATCTGATTGTTTTGGTCGGGTTTGTGATGAATAATTGGTATCGGGAGGCACAAAAGACGCAGGATCAGGGTCTGACGAAGGTTTCAGCAGACGTGGCTGACAGGCACTATGTGATGCCGGTGGGGATGCCGGTGGGGCTTTATATTCATACGAAGGGTGTGATGGTGCTTGGAACGGGAAAGGTGGAGAATCTGGCTGCTGAGGTGATGGAACCGGCGAAGACGGTTTTCAGGAAAGGGGATTATATACTGAGTATTAATGGCACGAAAATCAGGAATACAAGTCAGGCAATGAGTCTGATTCAGGCCTGTAAAGGAAATATGCTTAACTTTGAAGTATTGAGAGAGGGGGATAAAATCTGCCTGTCGATGAAACCGGTGGAGACTGCAGAAGACGTTTATAAGATCGGTGTATGGCTTCGGGACGATACACAGGGAATAGGAACAATTACGTATGTTGATGCCAATCAGCAGTTTGCAGCCTTAGGCCATGGCATTACAGATGCCGATACCGGAATTTTGATGGATATCAGTCATGGGATGGTTTACCGGTCCAATATATTGTCGGTTGTCAAGGGCTCCAGGGGAACGCCGGGAGAGATTGTGGGAACCATTGATTATCAGAAGAAAAACAGGATCGGCACCATTGATGACAATAGCGGATGCGGCATTTTTGGGACAATAGACAGTGGCTATCTGGCTTATGATGCATCGAAAGCCGTGCCGGTTGCGCATTCGGAGGAAGTAACGGAAGGCCCTGCCACCATTGTCTGTACCGTGAATGGTGAAACAGAGAGCTATGAAGCCGAAATCAGGAAAATTGACAGACACAATCGCGACCACAAAAATTTTGTCCTGCAGATTACGGATGAGCGTCTGCTGGCAAAAACAAACGGCATTCTTCAGGGGATGAGCGGCAGCCCGGTTATTCAGAATGGTCAGCTGGCAGGAGCTGTCACCCATGTCTTTGTTAATGAGCCTACTAAAGGATATGGCATTTTTGCCGAAAATATGCAGAAAACGGAAGAATAAATGGAAAATAGATAATGTGTATTTCCTGTGGATTCAAAGGTGTTTCTGTGATAAGATAGTACTAATTATCGAATTCGTAAGATATTAAGATTGACCATCATCATTTGATCCTCAGTCCGCTGTATCTGAAACAGATTTTACAGAAGAGAATCAGTTGGATCTGATTCTGATGGATGTGATGATGCCTGAGATGGATAGGCTGACGGCAGCCAGGATTATCAGAGGAATGAAAGGGACGGATGCCGGCAAGATCCCGATATTTGCAATGAATGCCAGTGCTTTTCAAGATGTTGTGAAGGCAGGAGAGCGAGCGGGAATGAATGAGCATCTGTCCAAGCCGTCGGATGAAACGAATATGATGCGTAAGATCAGAGGTTATATTACACGATAAAATTTTATAACAGGGTGGTGATAAAGATGCACAAGGACCATTTGGACAATAACGAAGAACAAATAAAAGAGACATTGGGAATGAATGATATTATCAGTGTTCTGAGAAATGAATTCAGCAATATTTATCTGGTAGATTGTAAAAGCCAGCAGATAGAGATTTATCGATATAAGAATCAGGCAGTCGGAGTCAAAGAAATTTTACAGACAAAGCAGCCTTATAAAGCAGCCATACAGAAATACATAGAAGAGAACGTTGTTTTGGAGGATCGGAAGAAGATGAACGCGGCTGCGGATTTTGAATATGTATGCAGTCAGCTTCATAAAATCCCTCAGTTCACAGTCCATTATCGGGTCAAAGGGGATGGAGGGGTACTTTCATATTACTACATGAAATGTGTCAGAATCGGAGATGCAGATACTTTTCAGAGAGTCATCTTTGCCTTTGCCAATGAGGATGCAGATGTGAAGCAGAATGAAATAGAGAAAATCATACATGCCGATATTACAACCGGAAAGCGCAAAATACTGATCATAAAGGACAACGCGCTTAACAGGGAAATGCTGTGTGAGATTCTCAAGGATAAGTATGATATCCTTACAGCAGAAAACGGAGAAATCGGTTTTGAGATATTGGAGAAGAATTACAAAGCATTGTCGGTGATTTTACTGGATATGCAGATGCCGGTATGCGATGGAACAGAATTTTTGAAAAAAATCGGCGAGGATACAGCATTGGCTTCTATTCCTGTGATTGTTATCACTGCAAACAGTGACGAAGATGCGGAGCTGACATGTCTGAATTTAGGAGCTTCGGATTTCATCAGAAAACCATATAACGCAGACATTGTCAAAGGAAGAGTTGACAATGTTATCAAGTTAAAGGAGTCCACACTGATGCTGGCCGCAGTGGAGCATGATGAATTGACCGGACTTTATACCAGGCAGGTATTTCTGCATTATGCAAAGGGGATCATGAAGTTTAGAGCAGATACGCCAATGCACTTAGTTGTGGCGAAGATCATTGATTTTAAATTGATCAAGTACATGTACGGCAATAAAAAAGCGGATGAGGTCATTGGTTATTTAGCGTCAGTCTACAGCAATGGAGTCAGGAATGGATTGGTTGCCAGACGAGGCAATAATTCCTTTGTCGGCTTGTTCTGGGATGATTATAAGACATTTGAACAAAAATTGAAAAATGTCATCAGTGAAGTGAAGGCCAATTTACCGGTCAAAGGGCTGATGGTCAAATACGGAGTTTATAAAGACATCGACAAACGCCTTCCTGTTTCAGCAATCTGTGACTGTGCCGCTATGGCAGAAGAATCCATTGCGGACAATTATGATTGTGATATGGCTTATTATACAGAAGAAATGGGCCACAAACGGATCAACAACCAGATGATAGAGATTGCCTTTGAATCGGCGTTGAAAAATCATGAATTTGTTGTTTTTTATCAGCCAAAAGTAGATATTGATACGGAAAAAGTCGTTGGTGCAGAGGCATTAGTGCGTTGGTACAAAGATGGCACATCGCTGATATCACCGGGAGAGTTTATTCCTGTTTATGAAAGAGATGGATTGATTGTCAAACTGGATGAATATGTCTTCCGACAGGTCTGCAGTCTGCAAAAAAGAAGAATGGACGAGGGAGAAGAATTGCTTCCGATTTCTGTTAATTTGTCCAGATCCAGTGCACTTCATGAAGATGTTGCGAAACGCTATATTGACATTATAAAGGAAAACGGCATTCCTTTTTCCTGTGTGCCGATAGAGCTGACGGAGTCGGCCGCCATTTATAATGATCGTGTGAAGGCAATGACAGAACAGCTGACTGACGCAGGATGTATCCTTCATATCGACGATTTCGGTGCGGGGTATTCTTCATTGATCAGCCTGAACCAGTTCCCGTTCAGTACACTGAAGATTGATAAGAGTCTTATTGATGATGTGTGCCAGAGTAAGGGGAAAACTCTGGTGGAGCAGGTTATCACATTATCAAAACTTCTGGACATGAAAGTTGTGGCTGAAGGCGTGGAAACAAAGGAACAATTAGACATCATTAAGGCTCTGCAGTGCGATGCGGTACAGGGATTTTATTATGCAAAACCGATGCCGGAGGATGAATTCATTGAATATGTCAAAGGCATACAGTCAAAAAATCAGTAAAAATCATCAGACAGGGATTTGTATGAGAAGAAGAATGCTGCAGCCTTCTGGATGAGTACGGTGGGCGACATTCAGCAGCCAAAGCAGAAAGAGTATATCTTACTTAAGAATTTGTGTAACCTGTTGACATGAAAACACTCTCTGAGTATAATGGAAGTGATAGAAAATACATACCTTTTTGATAGCAGATAATTACAAAACTTAAGCAATTTTGTTGTGCAATTTAACAATTTAAATCTGTGCGTGATATGGGCTTGCTATTTTTGGAATTATCTCAGACTAGAAGATAGGAGATAGATATGATGAAGACATATACAAAACCGGTAGTGACAATTGACAACGGCATGGCAGAAGGCGTTTATGCAGCCAGCGGCGCACAGGGAACATTGAATGTTACTTATCATGGAGTTTGGGATCGTTGGGGGACTAATGGCGGTAAAGGTTTGGCAATGGCTGATTGGTCCAATATTGACGGTACAATTACTTTGAATATTACATTTAATGATACCATTGATCAGGCCGAAACAGATGACTCTTCTGTTCAGACATCATGGAGCGGACAGACTGCAACATTGACATTTGCAAGCACAGCATCTAATCCATTGACAATTGGTATTCATCTCAATCATGGTACATCAATTGATAATTTGAAGATGACAGGATTTACATATTCTGTAAATTAAGGTATAATACCCTGTATTTGACATTTTAAGAACATAAAAACCGCTGCAAAGCCTGTAATTGAAAGCTTTGCAGCGGTTTTCTTTTTCATTTCTACCAGTATTTTTTCACATATTCCTCTGCCTCTTCCTCGGGCAGGGAGAATTTGCTTAGAATTTTTTCAATAGTAAGTTCCTGAGAACAGCCTAAGTCTTTGCAGATTGCAATTGAATTTATAAGACCTTCGAGGCGACCATCATGGAGACCCTCAAGGCGGCTTTTGTCAACCAGTTCCTGTAATGCATTACACATATTGAGTGTCCCTCCTTTTTGTGAAGATTTGAGTGAATAATTGATAAGCTGCTGAGTTTTTGTTATAGCTCCGATAGTTAGAAATCCTTCACCAGCTTGTCAATTTCATCCTTTCCAAGCACCTGGCATTGTTTATTCCTGATGGCATAAACTCTTGTACAGATGTTCAGTACGGTTGGTCGATGGGTGGTGACGATACAGGTTCGAGGGTAAGTATCTGTCATGATATTTCGAAGGACCCGTCGTTCAGTGGCCACGTCCAGAGCGGAGGTGGCTTCATCAAGAAGCAGGATCGGAGATTTGCGAAGCAGGGCTCTGGCGATGGAAAGTCGCTGGGCCTGACCCTCTGAGAAGCCGCCGCCCCGTTCTTTGACCATACTCTGGATACCATCCGGCAGTTTTTCTACGAATTCCCAGGCGTCTGCCAGTTTCAATGCACTGATGATTTCTTCATCAGTGGCATCTGGTTTGACATTACGCATATTTTCGGCAATGGTACCGGAGAACATGGTGTTGCCCTGAGGCACATAGGAGAAGAGCTTTCTTGTGGAAGGTGACATCACCATTTTGTTGTCTTTGTCATTTCCGGCACAGATCCAGGTTTCGCCTTCGGCTGGCTTCAGCAGCGAAAGGATCAGACGGAGCATGGTTGTCTTACCTTCGCCGGAAGGCCCTACAAGGGCAACGATCTCATGAGGGTAGGCCTCCACAGATGCGTTGCGAAAAACCTCGGTTCCTGTGTGATAGGTGTAGCTCATATGCTGCATATTCAGACCAATACCGATGCTATGGTAAGTGTTCATAAATTTGCGGACTTCTGCATCCATACTGTAGTCTTCCTGAGGCATCTCCACGATATCCATGAGACGGCCGGCGGAAATGGTCAGTGAGATGGCGGATGGGATCAGTCCAACAAGGGAATTGACAGAACCTGTCAGATTGCCGGAGAGAGAGAGGAACATTGTCATAGTACCATAGGAGATGGCACCGCTCCATACCCGGTAAATGCCCCAGCCATAGCAGCTGTAGGAGACAATATATCCGATGATGGTCATGAGGATGGATGTCACGATGGACATCTTCTGGAAATCCAGCCGCATATTGATATATTCCTGCTGAAGATTTTTCAGACGGTTCGTATAAAAATGAATCAGATCGAAGGCTTTGATGGTCTGGATATTGGAAAAAGTCTCCTGGTTGAAGCCGTAGAGTCTGGCACTCATGGCGGCACTTTTCTGGTTATTGCTGCGCATCCTGCGAAGCAGCGGTCTGGACATCAATGCACTGAATGGAATACCGATCAGGGCAAAAAGTGCGAAGGTCGGGTCATAATAGAGAACGATGGCCAGAGAACTGAAAAATTTCACGGTGTAGATGATCAGGTTCGGTACCCAGTTCAGGATACCGCCGGAGATATTGGAGGCATCGGCGTTCCATCGGGTCACCAGATCACCGGTGTGATAAGCTGTCAGAGATTCCCAGTCCGTGACAAGGATTTTTGAAAAAATATCATTTTTAATTTCTGCATCAACTTTCAGGTTAATGAAGGTTGATGCGTAAGAGGTAGCCTGGGCGACGATGACATTCACCATGGAAAAACCAATCATGGCTGCAAAGGTGCGGAGCAGCTCTCCTGTCTGATGACCGGTGATGATATCCACCAGATCCTTGGAAATAAAACTGGACACAAGGGAGATACCGGTACCGGCAACACCGAGAACGGTATAGAGGATCATGGCTTTCCAGTAGCGGCGGCCATACTGATAGATCCAGTGAAGCTGGGTCAGCATTTTCTGAGGGGTGCCATCGGTCAATTTGGCGATGAGCCATTGAAATTTTTTATGCATGGCGGGAGCCCTCCTCTTTATCAATGGCTGCTTTTATCACATCCACGGCGGAGGGATTTTTCGTACAGCACAGGTGGAAGATCGGGATTTCACGGCTCAATTCAGCTGCAAAATCAAGATTCCTTTCCAGACCTTCAGCTGTCCAGGAAGGAGAGATCAGGCGCTGCATGACACGCAGTGTTTTCAGCGTATCATCCAGTGTTTCCAGGTGATCATCTGCTGCTCGTCCGAGGAGGATGATGCCCCCAAGAGGGTAAGTTTTTGTTGTGAAGATACCGGAAGTGCCGCACCATGGTATGCCGTAGACCTGATAATGTCCGCCTTTTATACCGATCAGATTGAGATCACCGTTGAGATAAGGCGTTCCAATCAGATCATGCCATAGAGCAGTATGGGTGGATTTGCCCATGCCTGAATGACCGGAAAAAAGCCATGCCTTTTCTTTGTACAGAATAGAGGCGGAATGAAGGGCAAAAAGGCCATGCATTCCGGCAAGATACAAAAAGAAAAAACGGATGGCATGAAAAATATGTTCATTTTCCGTTTGATGGACAGGCTTTCTGCAGTAAAGACGCACATAATGGCCGTCCTTTGTCATTCTGGCTTCGAAGATGTTTGCCATTTCAGGAAAAAGCATGCGGTACATGTCTTCGTATTCATAGAGGATCAGTTCGCGGTTCTTGATGAGAACCTGTCCCGGGGGAAACCAGGAAGGAGAGGCAGGGACTGCTTCAATTTGCTGGTCAGGCTGAGGTAGATTGAACCCGGAAACAGTGCCGGATGCAAAAGCAGTATCCGACATGGAATCAGATGCAGCAGTTGGTCCCAAAGCCGCATCTGAGGAGGTTTCTGTATAGAATGACTCAAAATCCGATGGAAAGAGATCAGGCTCTCCGTATAGGCCGACATTCAGATCAGCAATTTTCATTTGTCTGAAAAGCGGTAATCCAAGGGGATTTAGCGTTTCGGAAAGAAAATGCATCTTAAGCATTGTATGGATAAAATCATGAATATCATCGGAAAGGGATATCCGGTCAGCGTCTTCAATGCCATAATGCTCGGCCAGTTTTTGAATCAATTGGTCTTCAGACATCGGATGTTCCAATGCCTGCCATATAAAGACACCGGTTTCATTCAGCTGACAGCCCTTCTTCTGGTCGGCAACAGCCTGACCGTAGGGAAGCAGCCAGTAAGTGTCATTAACTTTTTTTAAAAGATAACAATTCTGACGTTTAAGCATAACAAAAGTCCTTTGTAAGATTCTTATATAATAGGATAAAATCCATAGATTTCCTTTATTGTATCAGATATAATGATGTTTTTCACTTGATTTTTTAATTAAAATCGTGTATAACAGATGAATATAAATGCAAAGCAGCGACTATCAATGGTGATATCGAAACCGGATAGTCGCTTTTTTGCGTTATAAAAATCATAGACAATGAGATTCAAAAACAGGAAAAGGAGATCTGAGCAATGTACCGAGTGATGTTGGTAGAGGATGATGGTGCCGTCAGATATGGATACAGAAAAATGAAGGCCTGGGGGAAAAATGGATTTTCTATTACGGAAGAGGCTGCAAACGGCCGTCAGGCGGTGGATAAAATCGAAAACGGAGAGATTGACATTGTTTTTACGGATATCCGCATGCCGCTGATGGATGGTATTAGCCTTATGAAGAAGGTCAGAGAAGAAAAAAAGCAGATTCCTTTTATTATGGTCAGTTCATTCAGTGATTTTGAGTATGCAAGGGAAGGACTGCGTCTGGGGGCGCTGGATTATATTATGAAGCCTCTGGAAGAAAAAGAGCTTGAGCATGCGCTGCAGCGGGCAAAAGAAGTACTGGGACAAAGCCCTTTGAATCATGTTATGGATAAGATCTGCCAGGTCTGCGGGGAGGATGTGAATCCCTGTGATCCGCTGCTAAAGAGCCTTAGCCGGTATCTTCAGGAAAATATGAAAAACAGTGTGACATTGGAGGCAGCAGCGGAAGCACTGAATTTGAATAAAGATTATCTCGGCAAGCAGATCAAGGCAAAAACCGGACGGAATTTTAAGGATTTATACCATTCGGTACAGATCGCTTATGCCAAAACACTGCTTAAAAATGATAATTATAAAGTTTATGAGATTAGCGAGATGCTGGGGTATACCTCTGCTGATTATTTTGCCAGTCTGTTTAAAAAGGTGACGGGACTGTCGCCGGCTGCCTATAAAAAGCAGGTCATATGACGGATTTTTATGGGAAAAAGTCGGATTTTTCAGGTATGAGCCTGTTTTACATTATGATATATTGTTATACATCGAAAGGACAAAGAGGTCATTGCAGATCAGCAATGGCCTCTTTTGCGTTACAGGAAAAGTTTTAATCCTTTCGAAAATAGAAATAATCATGAAGTAAAGCGAGGTAGAAATTATGAAGAAGAGAGTGATGAATGCAGCAGCTGCAGCGGTACTTGCTTTGTCCATGGTGCTTATGACCGGATGTGGTTCCGGATCGGGAAGCAGCAGTAAAGAATCCGTGAAGGTGGGATTACTTCATTCCATGACGGGGTCTATGGCTATTTCAGAACAGGCCGTTCTGGATGCAGAAAAACTGGCAATTAAGGAAATCAATGAATCCGGTGGTATTCTCGGCAAGCAGATTGAATATCAGGAAGAGGATGGTGCATCGGATCCATCAACATTTGCAAGTAAGGCAGAGAAACTTGTGGATCAGGATGGTATCTCAACTGTTTTCGGATGCTGGACATCTTCCTCAAGAAAAGCGGTTAAATCTATTTTCGAGGATTATGATGCTTTGTTATTCTATCCGGTTCAGTATGAAGGGATGGAGTCCTCATCCAACATTGTTTATACAGGTGCAGCCCCAAATCAGCAGATCGTACCGGCCATTGAGTATCTGATCGATAAGGGATATAAAAAGTTTTTCTTACTGGGTTCTGATTATGTTTTCCCGAGAACAGCCAATATGATCATTCAGGCACAGCTGGATGCAGCAGGACTTGAGGTTGTGGGAGAAGAATATGCAGATATGGATCAGACAGATTTTGCAGCGATTATTGCAAAGATTGAAGCAGCACAGCCGGATGTGATCATCAATACTTTAAATGGTACAGGTAATGTTTCCTTCTTCAAACAGATGTCTGAGAAAAATTATACAAGTGACAAATACATGACCATGTCCTTCTCCATTGCGGAGGAAGAGGTGGCAACCATCGGAGCAGACATCCTGAAGGGACATCTTGTTTCATGGAACTATTATGAGACAACGGATACAGAGAAAAACAAAGAGTTTGTTGAAGCTTATAAAAAGGAATACGGCGAAGACAGAGTGACATCAGATCCTGCGGAAGCTGCTTATGATGCGGTTTATCTCTGGAAAGCAGCAGTAGAGAAGGCAAACAGTTTTGAAGTGGATGATGTGCTGGCAGCCATTGAAGAAGGAGGCATTTCTTATGATGCACCTGAAGGCACAGTAACCATTGATGGAAGTAATCATCATCTTGCCAAAACCGTTCGCATCGGTGAAGTAAAAGATGACGGACTGATCTATGAGGTATATTCTACAGATGCACCGGTTGAGCCGGATCCGTATTTACAGACTTATGACTGGGCGGTAGCAGCAGGTATTAAACCACTGGAAGAATAAAGGATTGTCGGGAGGTACGCAGATATGGCAGAGATAATGAACACAATATTTAATAGTCTGAGCCTGAGTTCCATTTATTTACTGGTGGCGTTAGGTCTGGCTGTGACATTCGGCCTGATGGGTGTGATCAATATGGCACATGGTGAATTTGTCATGATTGGCGCTTATACCACCTATGTGATGCAGGAACTCATGGGAGGCAATGGAAGTGCTGCCTATCTGCTGTCCATTCCGGCAGCATTTGCAGTGACATTTTTACTGGGCTGTGTATTTGAAAAGATCCTGATCACACGATTATATGGAAGAAAAATCGACAGCCTTCTTGCAACCTGGGGAATCAGTCTGATTCTCCAGCAGGCTGCAAGAAGTATCTTTGGTTCCCAGGGGGTGAATGTGAATGCACCGGCCTTTTTAAAGAGCGGTCTCAAAGTTGGTGCATGTACATTTGCCTATAATCGAATATTTATTATCGCTTTAGTTGCACTTTGTCTGGCGGGTGTCTGGCTTTTGATGAATAAGACATCATTTGGTGCGAAAATGAGGGCCACCATGCAGAACCGTTCCATGGCGCAGTGTATGGGTATTAATTCAAGAAAAATTGATTGTCTGACATTTGGCATCGGTTCAGGTCTGGCAGGCATTGCCGGATGCTCCGTTGCATTACTCGGATCTGTTGATTCCACAGTAGGTCAGAATTATATTGTTTATTCTTTTATGACAGTTGTACTGGGCGGTGTGGGCAATCTTCTTGGCACAGTGATCGGTGCAGTGATCATTGGCTTTTCAAGTATCATCATTGAAGCACATCAGGGAGCTTCTATTGCAAGAGCGATTGTATTGTTAATTATTATCGTCTTTCTGCAGTTCAGACCAAAGGGTCTGTTTGTCATCAGAAGCAGAAGTCTGGACGAAGAGTAGGAGGATGAAAGACATGAAGACGAAGAAAAAACATATTTGCTTTGCGGCAATAGCCATTGTGCTGGCTGCTGTTCCATTCCTGGTTTCATCCACGTCCCTGGTACAGTTTCTTGGAAAATGCATCTGTTTTTCCATTGTTGCCATTGCACTGGATCTGATCTGGGGCTATACGGGGATGCTCAGTCTCGGCCATGGCATTTACTTTTGCCTGGGCGGTTATTGTATGGCCATGTATCTGAGACTTCGTGATAATGGCGGTGCATTGACAGATTTTATGCAGACCGGCGGACTCAAAGAACTCCCGTTGTTCTGGCGTCCGTTTTTATCACTGCCGCTGACTTTTATCCTGATGCTTTTCATACCGGGACTTCTGGCTGCGGTGATCGGCTTTTTTGTTTTCAGGAGCAGGATTAAGGGTGTCTATTTCTCCATCATTACACAGGCCCTGACATGGGCAGCGTATTCACTTTTTATTGCTAATTCCAAGTATACAGGCGGCAATAACGGTATAACGGATTTCACATCACTGCTTGGCAAGACCCGAGGCGCAGCCAATAAGGGCAATCTCATGATGCTGTTTATGATCGCACTGGTGATGCTGGTGATTGTGTATATTTTGGCTTCATGGCTGGTGGGGAGCAAATTCGGAAAACTGTTGATTGCCATCAGAGATGGTGAAAACAGAACCTATTTTTCTGGCTATTGTGTGAATAACTATAAGAATTTTATCTATACACTTTCGGCTGTGCTGACAGCTTTGGGCGGTGCACTGTATGTGAATTTCAACGGCAGTATTACCCCGTCACAGATGACGATTTCCTATTCGATCACCATGATCATATGGGTTGCCGTTGGCGGAAGAGGAACAATTATAGGAGCAATCATAGGAGCATTCTTTATCAATCTCTGTGAGTATAATCTGAGTTCAGGTTCGCTGGCGGATATCTGGCAGTATATTATCGGTTTGATTTTCTGCGTGACCATTGTCTTTTTCAAGGGAGGTATCGTAGGTCTCTTCAGGGAGCAGATTCCGGCATTGATCCGGCGGACAAAGAAAACAGCAAAGGAGGCGGCTTAATTGGAGAAGAAAGATACGGCTTTGAGTATTCGGCATATATCCGTTGTATTTGACGGTTTTAAGGCACTGACGGATGTGGATATCAATGTCAGACGCCACAGTATTCATTTCTTTATCGGACCCAACGGGGCCGGGAAAACAACACTTTTGGATATTATCTGTGCCAAGACAAAACCGACATCCGGAACAGTCCACTTTTACCCGGAAAGGGGTACAGAATTGTGCCTGACAGGGATGAAGGAATATAAAATTGTGAATGAGGGGATAGGAAGGAAGTTTCAGGTGCCCTCGGTATTTGTTGAGTTGACGGTGATGGAAAACATGATTCTGTCACTGAAAGGACATAAAGGTGTCTGGGAGTCTATTTTTTACAAATTATCTGAGGAAGACAGAGAGCATATTATAGAAACGTTGAAGAAAGTCGGTTTGGAAGACCGTGCGGATGCAGCGGCAGGTTCTCTGGCCCATGGTGAGAAACAATGGCTTGAGATTGCCATGCAGCTTGTCCAGCGTCCGGAGATTATCATGCTGGATGAGCCGGCAGCAGGAATGGGAAAGCCGGAAACATTTAAAACAGGGGAACTTCTTCAGGAGATAAAGAAGGAATGCACAGTTATCGTTGTGGAGCATGATATGGATTTCGTCAAACAGATTGCAGATCAGGTAACAGTACTGCATGAGGGTAAAGTGTTAATGGAAGGCAACATTACGGATGTGCTGGCTGATCAGACAGTTCAGGCTGTCTATCTTGGAAGAGGAGGTGAGCGGAATGCTGAAAGTTAGTCATATGGATGCCTGTTATGGTGAGAGCAGGATTATAACGGATCTGGATATGGAAGTAGAGAATGGTCAGATTGCCTGCCTCATCGGCCGCAATGGCGTCGGCAAAAGTACAACACTAAAAAGTATCATGGGGCTTGTCAGTACACCAAAGGGGAGTATTCTTCTGGATGGAAAAGAGATCATCAAAATGCCCACTTATGACAGAGTCAAACAGGGCATCGGTTATGTTCCTCAGGGAAGAGATATTTTTCCGCAGATGACGGTGAAAGAAAATCTGGAGCTGGGGCTGACAACGACAGGACGGGAAAAGAAAGTGCCGGATTACATTTATGATCTTTTTCCGATCCTTCCGAAATTTTCAGCAAGACGCGGCGGTGATCTCTCAGGAGGACAGCAGCAGCAGCTGGCCATTGCAAGAGCACTGGTGACAAAGCCGAAAATACTTGTACTGGATGAACCGACGGAGGGAATCCAGCCATCAATTATTCAGGATATCGGAGTGGCTATCCGCAGAGTGAATAAAGAACTTGGGATCACTGTCCTTATTGTAGAACAGTATCTGGAATTTGTGTTAAATATCTCGGATTACATTTATATGATGGAAAAGGGCAGTATTGTCATGCAGGGAAAGACAGGTGAACTGGATGCTGCGCAGATTCAAAAAGCCATGACAGATTAGATGGGTGCTGAGGCACGGAGGTGAAAAATGGAACATTATATCATTACGATTGCCAGAGGATTCGGAAGCGGCGGCAAGGAAATCGGAAGCAAGCTGGCGAAACGGCTGGGCATTCCATGTTACGAATCACAGATTTTGAAAATGGCTTCTGATTACAGCGGGATTAATGAGGATCTTTTTAATAAAGTAGATGAAAGACTGACAGAAAAGAAAACATTCCTCGGTCGATTAAAAAAAGTACCCTTTACATCCATTGCAGAGCCCAATACAAAAGAATTTGTTTCCGATGTGAATCTTTACAATATCCAGGAACAGATTATCCGGCAGCTGGCAGTGAGCCAGTCATGTATTATCATTGGAAAATGTGCAGACCATGTTCTGCGGGATTATCCGAATGTGATCAGTGTTTATATTGAGGCACCAAGGGAAGCATGTGTTCAGTCGATTATGAGAAAACTGGGAGTTTCGGAGCCGGAGGCCCATCGGCTGATTGCCAAAACTGATAAATACCGGGCAGATTACTACAGATATTATACAGGCGGGCATGAATGGACAAATCCCGTCAATTATGATCTGACCTTAAACAGTGACAGGGTCGGACGTGAGGAATGTGTCAATCTGCTGAACTGGTATTGTAAAGAAAAATTTCATCTGTAGTGGAAAAAGAATTCGCTGTTAACTGGAAAAAGGTTGATGTAATATGGTAAAATAAAATTGTAACTGATGGTTCAGGCCTGAAGATCATACCAGTCATCAGGCCCCCGAAATTTGATGAAGGAGGACCTGCCTATGGCTCAAAACCTGATTTTAGTTGCAATTGTTTTATTTTTATGTTTGATGGCTGAGAAGCTGTCCGGAAAAGTCGGTATGCCGGCGCTGATTCTGTTTATGGGTGTGGGGATGCTGTTTGGCAGTGACGGTATTCTTCGTATTGCCTTTGATGATTATGGATTGGCACAGAATATCTGTCTTATCGCCCTATGTTTTATCATGTTTTACGGCGGTTTCAATATGAAATGGAGCGCAGCAAGACCAGTGGCCGTCAAAGCCATCTGTCTTTCTACCATTGGTGTTGTTGTGACAGCTGGTCTGACAGCGGTATTCTGCTTGGCGGTTTTGAAGTTTGATTTCGTCGATGCTTTCCTGATGGGGGCTGTGTTATCATCAACGGATGCAGCCAGCGTCTTCTCCGTATTGCGAACGAAAAAACTGAATTTAAAGGATGGTACGGCGTCTATTCTTGAGATGGAGAGCGGCAGTAATGACCCGGTGGCTTATCTTTTGACAATGATCGGTATCATGATGAAAACAGGCGGAAGTCTCAGCTCCCTGCCCTATATGATTTTTGCCCAGGTGGTGTTCGGCCTGGCTATCGGTGCAGTGGCTGCTTCTCTTGGTATTCTTTTACTGAAGAAGGGAACGATGCAGGCAGCAGGCATGGATATGATCCTTGTGACTGCCCTGGTGATGATTGCCTTCGGTTTATCTGAGGCCATTGGCGGCAATGCATTTCTGACGGTTTATCTCATGGGTATTTTGCTGGGAAACAGCAATATCAGAGGCAAAGAAACGCTGATCCCGTTTTTTGACGGAATGACCGGTCTGGCTCAGATTGTTCTGTTCTTCTTGCTGGGGCTTTTGTCCTTTCCGCACAAGCTGCCGCAGATTTTCTTTGTATCTCTGGCGATTGCCATCGTACTGACGGTGATCATCCGTCCGGTTACAGTATTTCTGATTATGAAGCCTTTTAAATGCAGCAGCAGGCAGTGCCTGATGATCTCCTGGGCAGGGCTTCGAGGTGCGGCCTCCATCGTGTTCGCCATTATGGTAATCGCGGCCAGTTCGTCATCATCAGATACATTGTTTCATACAGTATTTATGGTGGCTCTTTTATCCGTTGCCATACAGGGGACTTTTCTGCCATTTGTAGCAGAGAAGCTGAAGATGGTGGATGACAGCTGCGATGTCCGTATGACTTTTAACGATTATAAGGAAGCATCAGAAATTACCATGATGCAGATGGAAATCCCGGAGGGACATAACTGGGAGAATCGTCTGGTGAAAGATGTCAGCATGCCAACAGGCTCATTAGCTGTGATGATCAAACGCCATGGCGAGACACTGATTCCCGGCGGTGATACAAGGATACTGGCGGGAGATACCATTGTTCTCAGTGTTCCGGCCTATGAGTCCGGCGGTCAGGAACATCTTGAGGAGCAGGAGATTAGCCCAAAACATCGTTGGTGCAATAAAACCATTGCAGAACTGATGCTCCCTCACGGGACGCTGATCGTACTGGTGCGGCGGGGCAATGAAAATATCATCCCAAATGGTCAGACAGAGATTCTGGAAGGAGATCATGTGGTGATCTACCGATAAATGTGATATATAACTTTATTGATGAATCAAGCTATATTTTATCCTTAAACAATAGATGATGGATTTGCAGGGCAATATATGCTAAGATGTGAAAGTAACAGAAAATGGAAATCTTGACTTTTGAAAGGAAAAATATATGATAAAGAATATTGTTTTTGATATGGGGAATGTTCTTGTGGCTTATGATGGCCGCAAGGTATGTAAACATTACATAAAGGATAAAAAGGACAGGAAACGCGTATTTACGGCAGTTTTTCAGTCACCGGAATGGGTTTATCTGGACATGGGCATGATTCCGGAAGAACAGGCTGTTGACCAGATGTGTGCCCGTCTGCCGAAGCGGCTTCATGAAACGGCAAGACTGTGTATGCGGGATTGGCATCTCTATAATATGAAGCCCATCAAAGCAATGATTCCAGTCATTCAGGACCTGAAAGCGCGTGGTTTCAAACTGTATATCTGCTCCAATGCCTCCCTGCGTCTGCCGATGTGCTATCAGGAACTGCTGCCGGAAGTAGACAGCTTCGACG
>Ga0129310_1001393_pt1 | contig 21351 bp, 20 predicted proteins | sample Go1ome_2_FD_94433 | JGI IMG/M metagenome (GOLD analysis project Ga0129310, IMG submission 94433) | Western lowland gorrila individual fecal microbial communities from Wisconsin, USA - Go1022A metagenome | ecosystem: Host-associated > Mammals > Digestive system > Large intestine > Fecal | place...
AATGATAATCCTCCTTAAAACTGTTTCCAATTATTTCATTTCAAATTTCACGCTTATCGCTGATTCTATCCTATTCTATACTATTCTCCAACGGTTTTCAACTATTTTTTGCAAAAATCCCCGCTTGTCCGGCCCATTTTTTTCAGCCATTTCCTGTAAAACATGAGAACCACCGCCTCAAGATACCGTTTTAAGACGATCTGGATCTCCTCTTTCGGGTTGATTGGCTTTACAAGGATCGAATAGAGGCCTGTCCGGTTCGCGCCCCAGACATCCGTAAAAAGCTGGTCGCCCACAAAAAATGTGGTGTCACGGTCCGTCTTCATCCGCTCCATGGCCCGCTCATATCCTTTTCTCGACGGCTTTCCTCCCTTGAAAATATAGGGACTTCCAACCTTGTCCGCAAAGGGCGATACCCGCGGTTCCTTATTATTGGAAAGGATGCAGGTGGAAAAACCGATGGCGCGGAGCCGCTCAAAGAGTTCGATGGCTCTCGCGTCCGCCGGTGCCCCGTGGGGAACCAGAGTGTTGTCCACATCGAAGATGATCCCACGGTATCCTCTCTCATAAAGTTTCTCGTACGGGATCTCATATGCGCTGTCCACATAGTTTCCCGGATAGAATGTCTCAAACATACTGTTTCTTATTACATAATAGTTCAGTCATACCAGATTCTATCTGCATTTTTGTCCGGTCTGCATCCAAAATACTTATACCGTCAAACCTGCGGTATATTTTTTTGTGCAGCTCCAAACATGACTGAACTTTTTCTCCTTATTTATTATTCAAGAACTTCGCCAGTTCATCCATAAACGCGTTCACATCCTTAAATTCCCTGTAGACGGACGCGAAACGGACATAGGCCACCTCGTCCACCATCTTGAGCTTTTTCATGACAAGCTCACCGATGGTCACGGACGGGATCTCACGCTCTTCCATGCTGAAGATCTGCTTCTCGATCTCATCGATCATCTGTGTGATCTGTTCTGAGGAGACTGGGCGCTTATGACATGATAAAAGGATTCCGTTTTCGATCTTCGCACGGTTGTACGGCTCTCTGGAATCGTCTTTCTTGATGATCATAAGCGGCAGTGTCTCTAATTTTTCATATGTTGTAAAACGCTTTCCGCACTCCTCGCACTGACGGCGGCGTCTGATCGAACTGTTGTCATCCGCCGGGCGCGAATCGATGACCTTTGTATCCTGGGCACCACAAAATGGACATTTCATGGGGACTTCCTCCTTTGCTGCTGACCGTATTATTTTTCCGCTCACGGCCGCATTTTTATACCATATCTTATCACACTATCATCCGTTTCCGCAAGTCTTTTACAGCTTATCCACAGTTCCAATCTCCGCCGGTATACAGCCCCCATAATTACTCTGCTTTTTCTGGAGATCCTCTTTATTTTAACTCCATCCCCCAACGTTCTTCCTAACCATTCTGGATAACTGTCCGTATAAATCTCTCCCTCGCCTCCTGCTGCGCCTCCAGCTTTCTGACCTTCTCCGTGCTCTTCGCCGGCACCCAGGCTTTGTTGGCGTTGTAGTAAAAATTGATCTGCTTCCAATACTTTTCCGGATACAAAAAAAGATAATATAACACCTGCCGTTCCACCTCAGAGACCGGCAGCACCCGCTCATAGGTCTCCATGATCTGCCGCCCCAGCCGCTCGTTCCAGTCATGCTTTTCCATGATCTTTCTGAGGAAATAATACAGATCCTCCATCTGGACCCCCAGATGCATCTGGTTGAACTCCGTCACCGCCGCATACCCGTTTCCGATCAGGATATGGTGATAATCCGGCTCCCCGTGGCAGACCGCGTACCCGTCAACGATCTCTTTTCCGTGCGTTTCATATAACTGTTCCATACCCCGCTCCGCCTCCACGGCCTGGGCCGTGAAAGTCTCAAAATTTCCGATCACGCAGAGCTCAAATTCATTTTTCTTTCTCTTTCCCCGGATAAATGTCCTCGCCTTTTTCAACTCCCGGTTGTGGCGGCGCATAGCCTCAAAGAGCGGCGGTGAGATCATGGACCGCATGTTCCAGCTCTCCTGCCGTTCGATCCCGCGAAACTGCCGGTGCAAGAGCGCCAGTGCCCGCACCGCCGACAAGACCTCTTTTTCGTCCTTCAGGTCGCATTCCCGGTCCGCAAACCATTTTTTTACGATATACCTGGTCCCGTCCTCCGCCGTCGACAAAAGTTCCCCCTCTGCGTTTCTCACATACTGATCCGCCTTCAGCGTCTCCATCCCGTCCAAAGACTGCAAAACCGCCTCCTCAAACTCCAGGCGGTTCACACTTCCACGATATTCCTTTAAAAGCCGCAGCCCCTGATCCGTCTCCACGATCCAGGACCCGCGCCCCCGCCGCAAAACATCCACACGAAATCCATAGGTCTTCTCCGCCTCTTCCTTCCAGTCGATCACGATCCTATCCCCCCATATCCTGTTCTGACCTTTTCCATCACCAACAATTCCGGCCTCATCCTGCTGCCGGAATTTCCTTCTGCACAAGATATGAAATAAAAAGAGGGATTATTCCCATGGCCTTTGCACACAGCCTGTACGATTTCCATCGCCATTTTCTCACAAATAGGAAAAATAAAAAGACACCTGCCAAACCTTACGCAGATGTCTCTTCCAAATCAGTTTTTCTGATCCTGTATGAATTGTTCTATTTTCTCTAATAATATATCTTTTTTGTTTAATTCCGGTTTTTCAAGCACCAGATTCAAAAGATACATGAGCCCGTCGCCGATCTGCTTTCCCTTTTCCAGACCTTTCGCGAGAAGATCCCCACCATTGACCGCAAGCTGCTTTAAGCTCACGCAGTCCCCGGCCTCCTTGATCTCCTCAAAAAGCCGCAGAATTTCAGGAACCGTCCCGTCCCCGTCAAGCTTCTTTAACTGCATGGCTCCGAGAAACTGATACTCTGTCACCCGGCTCAAAAGCTTCCGGATCTCAACTTTATCCGGCGCAAGCGGTGCCTGGAACGCCGTGATCATATTCTTCACGTTGCCGATCGTATCATTGTCGAGCTTCAATCCCCGAAGGATCTTCACCGCCTGCTCCGGCGTCATGTGCCGCAGGAAACCGGCCCATCTGTGGGATTTGTCCGCCGGAAGCGCGGCGATCCCAGCCCAGCATTCTTTCAACACATTTCTGGAATCTCCGTCCGCAGAGAGTCCGCATGTACCCGGAGCTTCTTCCCCCGTACCACGCGTATTTTCTCTCTCCAGCTCCCGCTCAAACACCTCCGGGAACCCAGCCGTCACATACTCCGCGATCCCTGTCGCGTCCACCATCCAGATCTTCTCCGGATGATCCGAAAGCAGCAGCTTTGTGAGCTCCACCTGGATCCGCTCCTTGCTGACATGGACAAGGTTCGGGGCGATCTCAGCGATGGCTTTATACGTCTCGTCCTCGATCACAAAATCAAGCTGGGCCGCAAACCGCACCGCCCTGAGGATCCGGAGCGCGTCCTCCGTAAACCGGTCTTTCGCGCAGCCGACGCAGCGGATCACCCGGCGCTTCAGGTCTTCCATTCCCTCAAACTCATCCACGATCCCCGTCTCATGGCTGTATGCCATGGCGTTGATCGTAAAGTCCCGGCGTTTCAGATCTTCCTTAAGATCCGGCGTGAACTCCACCGTCTCCGGATGTCTTCCGTCCAGGTATTCCCCGTCGATCCGGTATGTGGTGACTTCGTAGCCGTTTCCATGCTTGATGATCGTCACCGTGCCATGTTTCAGCCCGGTGTCCACGGTCTTCCCGAAGATCTCCTTCACCTGCTCCGGCTTCGCGGAGGTCGTAATGTCCCAGTCTCCCGGAACACGTCCAAGGACTGCATCCCGGACACAGCCGCCGACGATAAATGCCTCATATCCATGGCTTCGTATATTGTCAATGATCCATTCCGCCTCATAGGGCATCTCAATTCTCACCGGTCCGGTTACCTCCTTATTTCTCCAGATTTTTCAGAATCGGAATCAGCCGTTTCGCCAAAACCGCCGCCAGAACACATAAAATAAAATCCTCACCGACCGTCAGAAGAAAGCAGTTGATAAACACGACCTTCCATCCGACGCTAACGCCAAGGACAAAATTGCTGCACACATAAAAATAGACCATCCCGCAGCCGTAATCCGCGAGAAGTCCCCAGAATGCAGAAAATAAAAGCCAGGAAAAAGATGTACTTTTCCTGATCTCAAACACACGTCCCGTCACATAGGCCGCCGCCGCGAATCCAATGAGGAAGCCGAATGTGGGCTTCAAAAGATACGCCGGACCGCCGCCTGTCGCAAAGACCGGGATTCCGCACAATCCGATCACTAAGTATGTCAGGACACTGACAAACGCCCGCTTTGACCCGAGAAGGAGCGCCGCAAGCAGCACAAAGAAAAACTGCAGCGTAAAGTGCATGGGAACCGGCTGGACCGGGATCGTGATCTTAAGAAAAGCCCCGACGCCGATGAGGGCTGTAAACAGCCCCCCGAGCGTCAGGTCCTTAATATTCCATTGCTGGTCCATTAATATGCTTTGCCCCAGTATACCATCTTGGTTGCCGGTTTGCCGCAGCATACGCATGTCTCAGCAAGCTTCTCCTGCTTGAACGGCATACATCTGGATGTAACGCCGACCTGCTCTTTTAACTTGTCCTCGCACTCCTGGCAGCCGCACCACATCGCGCGGATGAAGCCCGGCTTGTTGTCGGCAATCTCTTTCATCTCTTCCATGTTGTGCGCGTCGTAGGTGTGGGCGTCGCGGTGTGCTTTCGCGCGCTCGTACATGTCGTGCTGGATGGTCTTTAAGAGCTCATCCACCTTCTCTGCGATCTCGCTTAAAGCAACTGTGATCTTCTCGTGGGTGTCACGGCGTACTAAGACAGCCTGACCTGCCTCGATATCTTTCGGTCCTAACTCAACACGAACCGGGATACCTCTCATCTCGGACTCGGAGAACTTCCAGCCCGGGCTCTTGTCGGAATCGTCAACTTTTACGCGGAAGTTGGAGAGAACTTCTTCAACTTCTCTTGCCTTCTCAAGAACGCCTTCCTGCTGCTGGCGGATCGGAACGATAACGACCTGTGTCGGAGCTACGTTCGGCGGAAGTACAAGACCTTCGTTGTCGCCGTGTACCATGATGATGGCACCGATCATACGTGTTGTCATGCCCCAGGATGTCTGGTGAACATATTTTAACTGGTTGTCCTTATCGGAGAACTGGATGCCGAATGCTTTCGCGAAGCCGTCACCAAAGTTGTGGCTTGTTCCGGACTGGAGTGCCTTACCGTCATGCATTAAGGACTCGATGGTGTAAGTTGCCTCAGCACCTGCGAATTTCTCTTTGTCTGTCTTCTGACCGCGAACCACCGGGATCGCAAGGAAATCCTCGCAGAAATCAGCGTAGAGGTTTAACATCTGGATGGTTCTCTCCTGCGCTTCCTCTGCTGTCGCGTGTGCGGTGTGGCCTTCCTGCCATAAGAACTCTCTGGAACGGAGGAACGGTCTTGTTGTCTTCTCCCATCTAACAACAGAACACCACTGGTTGTATACCTTCGGCAGGTCACGGTAGGAGTGGATGTCTTTCTGGTAGAAATCGCAGAACAGAGTTTCGGATGTCGGGCGGACGCAGAGACGCTCCTGAAGCGGCTCAAGACCTCCCTGTGTTACCCATGCTACCTCCGGTGCAAATCCTTCTACATGGTCTTTCTCTTTATCAAGTAAGCTCTCCGGGATGAATAACGGCATGTAAACGTTCTTTACGCCTGCTTTTTTGAAGCGCTTGTCCAGTTCATGCTGAATGTTCTCCCAGATCGCGTATCCGTCCGGTTTGATGACCATGCAGCCCTTTACGCTCGCATAATCACATAATTCTGCTTTTTTTACAACGTCTGTGTACCACTGCGCGAAATCGTCTTCCATGGAAGTGATGGATTCCACAAGTTTCTTGTCTCTTGCCATTGTTTTTCTCCTTTATATGAATTCTTAAGTTGCATACAAAATAAGGAATCAGGACGCCTGTTTGCTTACTTATATATAGGAAACAAAAAAGGCTGTCAGTCCCAACTAAGGGACCGACAGCCGGCGTTACCACCCAAATTAGCTTCCGCATCTTCAACGGAAAGCTCTCCTCTGATATCCGTTAACGCCGGATCTACGCTGTACTTAGTAACGCGAAGGTTCATGAAACCACGGCTGTCCGTTTTTCTGGCTGCCGTTTCTAACCCACGCATCTCTCGCACAAAGCTCCGAGGCCGGTTCAACGACGCGCACATGGAAGCTCTCACCGTCTGCTTCCTCTCTGGGATGCCGCCATTCATCTACTTTCCCTCTTCAATGCCTGTCTGATATGCATATATGATGGATTTTAATGGATTTTTCCATGTTTGTCAAGAACCATGCTTAAAATATCAGCTTAATCAACAGCCATCCTGCCGCGATACATAACAGCACCAATGCAAATGCCGTAGAAAGCCCGAACACGATTGCTCCGACAGCGATGGATAAGATAAATCCAAACAGACTCAGCACCGCGCCGAGAAGCTTTCCGCATACTCCCAGCACAAGACCAACACATTTGAATATCACCACAAGGAATATAATTGCAAATAAAATTGACATAATTTCGCCTCCAGTCAGACAAACTCTCATGAATTTCTTCGGCTTATTATATTCCCATTACCAACATTTGTAAATAAAAATCAGTTTCCGATCGCCAAATACCTGATCTGGTCCGCCCCGTCTTTCTGATAGACACGGTGGGAGATCGAGATAACGGTACGACCTTCCGATGCGCTCTTTAACGCCCGAAGCACCATCTCCTCCGTCTCCGCGTCAAGGTTTGCCGTAATCTCATCGAGAAGCAGGATCCTCGGCTCCCCGGCAACGGCTCTCGCGATGGACAAGAGCTGCCACTGCCCCTGGGAGAAGATCTCCGGTTTACATAATGTGTCATATCCGTGATCCAGGCTCATGATCGTCTCATGGAGTCCCACAAGCTTTGCGGCCGCCTGCACCGCCTCGTCACTGATCTCCGGATCGAACAGCGTGATCTGGTCGCGGACCGTGCCCGGAACCATATGGAAGGACTGTTCCACATAGCCAAACTTTCTTCGTTTCTCCCTGTCGGAGATCCGGTACGCCGCCTCGCCCTCGATCAGCGCCTCGCCGGAGTTCGGGCAGTAGAGCCCTAAAAGCAGCTTAAAGATCGTACTCTTTCCGGCACCGGTACGTCCCGTGAGCGTTACCTGCTCACCCGGGTAGATTGCGAAGTTCAGGTCGTTTAAGACGATGTGGTCATCGTAGCCGAAGGTGACATCCTTGAATTCTACGCAGGGCTCTGCATGTTCAGAAATGCCCCCATTTACCTTAGCCGCATGCGCAGAATCCGCGCATTTCCTTTCTTCCACCATCTCCCTCTCCGGCTTCGCCAGAAACTCATTGATCCGGTAAACACCGGCAACCGCCGACTGGATCGTCTGGATCTCCATGCCGAGGTTCTCGATTGGTGAGAATACCTGGGAAATATAGTTAATGACCGCGACGGATGTTCCCACAGACATACCAAACAGCGCCAGAACTTTCGCATTTCCCGACGCCGCCAACAGCATGACTGCCGCAACCGCGACTGCGTTTAAGAACAGGATCACCGGGGAATAAACGGCGTCGTAGAAGTTTGTCTTCTCGATGGCCGAATAACTCTCTCCGATATAATCATCGTACCGCTTTTCCATATACGTCTCTTTTCCCAGCGTATGGATCGTTCGGATACACCGGATCGTCTCCGGAACATGGTTCGTGACACGGCTCACCGCCGCGCGGTTCTCCAGCTGCGCCGTGAGCATCCGCTTCTGGACGATTCTCGTAAACGCGAAGATCACCGGGATCAGAACAATGAGAAGCAGCGCGAGTCCCCGGTTCTGGAACCAGATCACCACAAAGATACTGATGACTCTGCAGGCATCCGCGAACATGCTGATGATTCCGGAGGTAAACAACGCCTCCACTGTGTCCACATCACCCACGAACCTGGAGACAACGACCCCCGGCTCTTCCTTATTTAATGTATCGGCGCTGAGCCGCACAAGCTTATTGGAGAGTTCACTTCGAAACGCGTGGGTCATCTTCTGGCCGAACACAGTCAGGAAGCTTTCCCTTAAGGACTCCAGCGCCCCAGTCAACAGGATCAGCAGAAAATACTCCGCCGCCATGGAAAATCCCGAGAAATTTCCACCGGCGATCCGGTCAATGATCTTTCCGAGAACAAGAGGCGGAAGCAGGGAAACCACAACGGCCCCCGTCACCGTCAGGACGATTCCGATGGAAAGCCATTTTTCCCGCGCGACGGTCGTTCCGATGATGGATGCCGCGCTGATTTTTTTCTTTGTAATCATGATTTCTGCCTCCTCTCCTCGTAACTTTCATGTAGACTATTTGATGTATCCTTGCTGTCTGTTTCTTTTTCCGTCACGTTATTTTCAGGCGAATTTCCCTGCTTTTTCACGCTGCCGGATGCATTTTTTTCTTTATCTGCAGATATATTTTCTTCTTTCTCCGACACCTGTGCCCTGTAAAGTTCCGCGTACTGTTTATTTTCCGCCATCAGCTTCTCATGGCTGCTGCATATTCCCATCTTCTGGTCCATCCAGATCACCTGGTCAAACTCCGGGAACAGGTACAGTCTGTGGGAGATCAGGAACACGATCCGGTCCTTCGAGAGTTCTTTCACATGTTCGAAGACCTGTTTTTCCGTATTTCTGTCGAGTGCTGAGAACGGATCATCAAGAACCAGCACCGGCTTTCCGTGGCACAGCGTTCTAGCCAGCGCAAGGCGCGCCGCCTGACCGCCGGAGAGACGGACGCCGCTGTTTCCGACAACGGTCCTCTCCCGGTCTTCCATCTCTTTGACCTCCTCATCGAAGCAGACCGCCCGCAGCCATTTCCATACATCCTCATCATCGCCGAGAAGCACGTTATTTTCAATGCTGTCCCCCAAAAGCTCCGGATCATGTCCAAGGTATCCAACGATCCGGCTCCGCTCATTTTCCGTGTAGGAGGAAAGTTCCCTGCCGCCATAAGTCAGATGACCTTCATAAGGATACTCACAGAGGAAAGTTTTTCCCAGCGTGGATTTTCCGCACGCCACCGGACCGGTGATACCGATGATCTGGCCTGGCTTCGCGGTGAAGGAAATGTCCTTAAAGATCGGGTCACTGCCAGGATAAGCGAAGGTGAGATGATCCGCAGCGACTGCCTTCTCCATCTCTTCGGTTCTCTGACCCAGACATTCTCCATTCTGCCGTTCACAAACAGTCATGTCAGATCCACTTTCCATGTTTTCTGTCCGAGCCTCTGCGCCGCCTCTCCGGTCAGCTTTCATCGCTCCACTACGGTTTCCAGCGCTGACCTTTTCCTCTCTTTCCGCTGCCTCGTCTTCCTCCACAGCCTGAGCCGCCCGCTCCATATACGGATGGATCCGTTTCCAGGAGACCTGCGCCTTGTGGACCGCGTTGAAGAGTTTTGCCGCCTTCGAGGACTTGTCGGAAAGCTTCGTGTAACATGCGAGGAATGTGGTAAACGCCGCCACATCCCAGGCCGTCCAGCCGATTCCAAGAATATTTCTCGCGCCGAAATACAGGATCATCACCGTTCCTGCCATAGCGATCACCTTGTAGACCGGCGGCAGGGCCGCGTTCCAGATATTCGCCTTCACAGCCGCATGCTCATATTCTTTTAAGTGGACCTCATAGTTCTCTCCGCGCTCCTTCTCACATCCAAATACCCGGTATGTAATGGCGTTTGTGATCCGGTCCAGGGTCGCCGCGTTGAGCTTTCCAGTCTGCTCTTTGTAAGCCGCTCCCGTTGTCTGGACGATCCGTTTCATCTTTTCCGCGATAATATAGGAAAATGGCGGAAAGATCAGGGCACAGAGCGCCAGCCGCCAGTCATAGTACAGCAGCATGCACACATATCCCAAAAGCGCCACGCCCGTATCAAAGATCTCCGTGGTAAACTTTCTCATGCCTTCCACGCAGTCGTCCACATCGGAGATCGCCTTCGTGATGACATTTCCGGCACCCTCTTTTTCCAGCTCCACGCGGGATTTATGTACCAGTGTCCGGTACAGGATCCGCTTCATCCGCCTGTTTACATTGTTGGCGAACCGGCGCACATAAAACCGCTTGATATATCTCGCCAGCTGCACCGTTCCAATCACAACCACATAGGCAATCGCCAGTCGGAGCATCGCCGGGAACTTTGCCGCCCCGGTCAGGATCTGCATCAGGCAGCCCGCCATCTTTCCCTCAAACCATGGTCCCGCCATGAGTCCCAGGTTGTAGATCAATCCCGACACCGTGATCAATGCCAGAACCTTCCATTCTGCCCGGAAATACGTCATGACTTTATCCGGGCGAAAATTCTTCTTTTCCATTGTTGTCCTTTCCTGTTGTCATATAAACACGATCTGTTTTTCTGCTGTTGCAGCTTCATGCACTTACTTTTTGCATGCTCTTATTCGTCCACACTTTCAAAATTCTCTTCCCTGTGCTTCGCCACGATCTCCGCCACATTTACGAATCCGGCTCTTCTCTCATTCTTTGACCGCCAGTAGAGTTTATCAAGCGTCTCACAGAACGCGTTCTTCTCCTCCTCCGGAAGCTCCGCAAGCAGCCACTCATAAAAGGCCGCCTCAATGCTCGCCTTCGAGTTCTTTAACGCCTCCGCCTTCTTCGTCGCGTAAAGCAGCTGGCTTCTTCCATCCGCCGGGTTCGGCTTTCTCTCGAGATATCCTTTCGCCTCCAGGTTCGCCGCCCGTCTCGCCGCGGCGCCCTTATCGATCTTTAACGTCTCCCGGACCTCCGTCTGGGTGATTCCGGGATTGTGGCGGACAAGATGGATAAAGTCAAACTCCGCCGTTCCGATCCCCTCTTCCTTCATGGTCTGCACCGTGAACTTTCCAACCTCACGGGCGATCTTCGTGATCTTTCTTCCTGTCTGATCCATAAAATCTCCTCCTAATATACTTTGCCTGTATTCCGTCTGTTTTCCGCTTCCAGCTCAACCTTGTTCCGATTTTCCCGCTTTCGAAAAATTATACTTTTCTTTTTCCGGAAGACTCCCGAATCTATATCCGCCCGGATCCATCGGTATGTAAATTTTAACACAATTTTGCCCCAGATAGTTGTACTATCATCTAAATTGGATGATAGTACAACCATCTAACTTTGTCAACCCACATTTGTTGCTTTTCCTTCGAAAATAACGTCTTTACTTTATTTTCTTAAAATTTCAAAAGGAGAAACACGCGGCAGCAAAAGAATGATATTATTTTCACAAAGTCTGCCATTTTGTTGTTGATTTTGTCCAAATTTCATGTATAATGAAAGAGAAAGATATCATTATTGCCTGTAAAATTTTCCAGGTAATGGTACCTGTTCAAACCTGAACATGTACAAGACGATAGTCCTGCCGCAGCGCGGCCGGGATCAAATTTATGAAAAGAGGTTAGATAAGCGATGGCAAAGATTGATTTAAGCAAGTATGGCATCACCGGAACCACAGAGATCGTCTACAACCCGTCTTACGAGATGTTATTCGAGGAGGAAATGAAACCGGAACTCGAAGGCTATGAAAAAGGACAGGTCAGCGAACTCGGAGCAGTAAATGTTATGACCGGTATCTACACCGGCCGTTCACCGAAAGATAAATTTATCGTTGTGGATGAAAATTCCAAAGATACAGTATGGTGGACTTCTGACGAGTACAAGAACGACAACCACCCAGCTTCCCCGGAAACCTGGAAGGCAGTAAAAGATATCGCATTAAAAGAACTTTCCAACAAGAGACTTTTCGTTGTGGACGCATTCTGCGGCGCTAACAAAGACACCCGCATGGCGATCCGTTTCATCGTTGAGGTCGCTTGGCAGGCTCACTTCGTAAAGAACATGTTCATCAAGCCGACAGCTGAAGAGCTTGAGAACTTCGAGCCGGATTTCGTTGTTTACAACGCATCCAAGGCAAAAGTTGAGAACTACAAGGAACTCGGCTTAAACTCTGAGACAGCCGTTGTCTTCAATATCACAAGCCGCGAGCAGGTTATCATCAACACCTGGTACGGCGGAGAGATGAAGAAAGGTATGTTCTCCATGATGAACTACTACCTTCCGTTAAAGGGCATCGCATCCATGCACTGCTCCGCTAACACAGATATGGAAGGCAAGAACACAGCGATCTTCTTCGGACTTTCCGGAACAGGTAAGACAACTCTTTCCACAGATCCGAAACGTCTCCTGATCGGTGATGACGAGCACGGCTGGGACGACAACGGAGTATTCAACTTCGAGGGCGGCTGCTACGCAAAAGTTATCAACCTTGATAAAGATTCCGAGCCGGATATCTACAACGCAATCAAGCGCAACGCTCTTCTCGAGAACGTTACTCTTGACAAGGACGGCGTGATCGATTTCGCTGATAAGAGCGTAACCGAGAACACCCGTGTATCCTATCCGATCGACCATATTAAAAATATCGTTCGCCCGATCTCCGCAGGTCCGGCAGCTAAGAACGTAATTTTCCTCTCCGCAGATGCATTCGGCGTACTTCCGCCGGTATCTATCCTGACTCCGGAGCAGACAAAGTACTACTTCCTGTCCGGTTTCACAGCAAAACTTGCTGGTACAGAGCGCGGAATCACAGAGCCGACACCGACCTTCTCCGCTTGCTTCGGTCAGGCATTCTTAGAGCTCCATCCGACAAAATACGCCGAAGAGCTTGTTAAGAAGATGGAAAAGAGCGGCGCGAAAGCTTACCTTGTAAACACAGGATGGAACGGAACTGGAAAACGTATCTCCATCAAAGATACCCGTGGAATCATCGACGCGATCTTAAACGGCGATATCTTAAACGCACCGACAAAGAAGATCCCGTACTTCAACTTCGAAGTTCCGACCGAGCTTCCGGGCGTTGACTCCAAGATTCTCGACCCGCGCGATACATACGCAAACGTAGCTGACTGGGAAGAGAAAGCAAAAGACCTCTCCGGCAGATTCATCAAGAACTTCGCGAAATACGAGAGCAACGAAGCTGGTAAAGCACTCGTTGCAGCTGGCCCGCAGATCTGATGATTTAAACAGTCTGGTTTCATAAACTGATAAACTTCAGAGGACACCGCATATCATGTGTGGTGTCCTCTTTTTCTGTGTGTACCTTCTCTCAAGGTATCCTTCCTTCTTTCACCTGCTGCACTGCAGCTCCCCCATTTTTCGAAAAGTCCCCCCTTGATCTTTAACGAAAAGTAAATCGTGTTCATTCCTGTATCCCATAAACATGACATTACCGACTAAACTTACCAAAAAAAACTTAAAATCTGCTTGCTATTATGACAATCTTATGTTATTATATCAATAACAGTTACTATTATTATTTTACAAATAACAAGGAGGTTCCATATGAGCGTTAAATTCTATATCTGCAATCACTGCAAAAACATTATCACAAAAATGAACGATTCCGGTGTCCCGGTTGTCTGTTGCGGCGAGAAGATGACAGAACTGATCCCAGGTACTTCAGACGGTGCCCATGAGAAACACGTTCCGGCATTTGAAGTAAGTGGAAATAAAGTTTCCGTAAAAGTCGGCTCCGTGGAACATCCGATGATGGAAAAACACTATATCCAGTGGATCCTGATCGAGACGAATCTCGGCACCCACTGCCGTACTCTCACTCACGAAAATAAACCGGAAGCCGAATTCTTCCTGGCGGACGGCGAAAACCTTATCGCGGTTTACGAATACTGCAATCTCCATGGTCTCTGGAAAGCGGAAGTATAAAAAAATTGGCCGGTATCTCAGCATGAAAACCTGAGATACCGGCCATTTTTACCTGATCTTATGCCGACCTGCCCGCGGACATGTTCGGCAATTTCACTCTCCAGAACACCTATGATGTCCTACTCTGCATGCGCCGCCGTCTTAAGCGCCAGGCGCACCAGATCATCCATCGACTGGGCATGTTCCCGGTCCGGAAGATCCACAAAGATCTCCTGTCCATTCTCATCATAACGGATTCCCGTTGTGATTCCCACCATCATCAATGCCCTGCAGCCAAACTCCGCAGCCGCTGTATAAAACGCGCAGCCTTCCTGCTCGGAGCACAGCATGCCGTACTTTTTCCACATCTTCGACTTATAATTCTCGTCCCGGTACAGCCTGTCATTGCAGACGGTTCCGCCCACATATGTCACAAGGTGTTCCTCATCCGCAATGCGCTTCGCGGTGCTCAAAAGTCCGAAATCTGCCACCGGCGAGAAATGTCCGTTGAACATATTGTCGTTGATCCCGCTTGTCGTGCTGACCGCCTGGGACAGGACGATATCGAAGTTTTTCATATCATCCCGGTATCCGCCGGAAGTGCCCGCCCGCACCAGGATCTTGCAGCCATAATCCCTGCAGAGTTCCGTCGCGTAGATCAGCATGGAGGGACCGCCCATTCCAACTGCCATCACAGACACCCGGACGCCCTCAAACATTCCTGTGTAGCAGTACGCGCACCGCACATCGTTCACAAGCACCGCATCTTCCAGATAATGTTCCGCGATATACTTCGCCCGGTTCGGGTCACCCACCAGAACGATCCGCTCGGAAATTTCGCCGACTTCGGCATGGTTATGCATCGTCATCTGTATTCACGCTCCTTTTTTCTTTCATATGTATATACTACCATAATTTTTCATATACAGACAGATTTCTTTCTGATCGTTCCGCATTTTTCTCTCGGAGTCCAGCGTTTTCCCGTGGTGCAGGCCATCCTCTCATCTAGTCCACCTTCAGTGCGTTCGGATAGATCTTCTCAAGCACCGCATCCCCATAATGCTCATCCATCACCTGCTGCCAGGATGACTCTGCAGGGATTCCCTTCTCCCTCTCACTGCTGCGAATAAGCGCCAGCCCGGAGACCGCCATGTCCACGCAGAAAAACACAAGAAGAAGCCATGTGGCGGCCTTTCCGAATTTCATCGGGATCTTCTCGATCCAGGCAGACATGATTGGATAAACGCCCTTGATCCAAACGACCGCTGCAATCCCCCAGAAAAAGCAATACAAGAGATTGATTCTTCCGCCAAGGTTAAAGGGGATCTTGCTGTAGTCCCAGAACACCTTTCCAAAAAACAATTCCGTCAGAACGCTGCAGGTATACTCATATGCGCCGCCGAGGAATGTTCCCATAAAGAACAGAAACCGGTCGGAATATTTCCGGTAGCGGTACAATAACATCGTCGCCGCCGCCAGGGCCACGCCCCATACGATACTGAATGGTCCCCAGACGAAACTGCTGCGGCTCATCCACACTCCCGTCGTCACCCGGCAGAAGATCGTCTCCACAATGTCTCCCAGGAACGCCCCGACCACAAGAAGCAGCGAGATCTTATAGAAACAGAGCCCATAGGCAAAAATCGTCTTTCTCTGCTCGGCCTCCGCCTGAAGTTCCTCCCGGTACACCGCCTCCGGGTACGCATTCTGGATACGGCGGTCCACCCAGCCGTAGATCTTCCGCTCCAGCCTGGAACTCACTCCGGTGAGCCAGGAATCCACGCCCTCCCACTGGCGGATCCTGCGGCTTCTGCCCGACAGGATGCAGAGTGTCGCCGTGATATCCAGTACCAGAACTCCGGTCAGGATCCATATGATCAGATGCCCCGGAGTCCGTGGGATCATCCGGAATACCCGAACGAGAACCGGCGCGCCCCAGCGCATCGTAGCAGCTCCTAAAACTCCCCAGAAAATGGACACCGGCACACAGATATATCCGTCCAGATTCCATTTTATCTTGGAATAGTCCCACCACCGCTCATGGTACATTTTCTCGATCACATGACCGGAGATCCACTCCGCCAGTGTCGAAAAGATCATGCTGCCAAGAAACAGCCAGATCCCCTGCAGCTCCCTGCACACGACCAACAGCGCGGTTCCCGTGACACCATAGATCACGCAGAGCGGTCCATTCACAAGACCTCTGTTTACAAACCTTCTCCTCCGTACCGCCGCTGTCGCTGTCTCAAGGACCCAGCCGAAAAAGCTGAACGCAAAGAACAGCCACAGGCGTTCAAAACCTGTATATCCCATGTTTTATCACCTGTCCTTTTCTGATATGTATCCAGATATTTTACCACATTTCTCCAGCCCGTAAAATACATTTTTTTATTTCGTTTTTTCCCTGTTTTCCTATTTTAATTAGGGGTGCTTTCCACAGATTCCCCGCCCCGGTATTTCCGGCGCTTTTTCGGGAATTTCAGCTTTTTCCGTGACTTTTGCCGCGTTTGTCCGTTTACGAAAGACATTTGTTTCCCATGTATGTCCCCGCCCCGCCGTCCTGTTTATCCATCTATCCCAATTTCTTCCCGCATTCTTCATTTTTCTTTAGAAAATCTTCCCAAAGCCGCCATTTTCCTTTATTTTTATTACAATTTACCAAATTTTCTTAATCAATTTCCAATTTTTTTCTTATAATAAATTGTTCATATTTCCATAATTATATGTTATACTAAACAAGTTCGTGTCACACGGACAAATACAATTTTATATCAAAGGAAGGTCTCTTATGGAAAACACCAAGAAAATCGACTGGTACACCCTGGCCTTCATGGCATTCTCCACGGTATGGGGATTCGGAAACGTGCTGAATGGCTTCGTTTACTTCAACGGAGTACAGGTAATCTTCAGCTGGGTTCTGATGTTCGCCCTCTATTTCGTGCCGTATGCCCTGATGGTAGGTGAGCTCGGCTCCGCCTTCAAACATTCCGGCGGCGGCGTAAGCTCCTGGATCCACGAAACAATCGGCCCGAAATGCGCTTATTACGCAGGCTGGACTTACTGGGCTTGCCATGTAACTTACATCGCAAGTAAAGGCAGCGGCGGATTAAAGGCATTAAGCTGGATGGTATTCCAGAACGGTTCCACTTACGACACATTCCCGACGATCGCTGTACAGATGGCAACACTCGCTGTGTTCCTGTTCTTCTGCTGGGTTGCAAGCCGCGGCTTAAACCCGTTAAAGAAGTTAGCGACCATCGCTGGTACAAGTATGTTCGTAATGTCTCTCCTGTTCATCTTAATGATGTTCGCAGCTCCGGCGATCAACCCGAACGGTGGTTTCGTATCTGCTGATTACACTGTAAAAGGTCTGATCCCGCAGTTCAACGTAAACTACTTTACATCCCTTTCCATCCTCGTATTCGCTGTCGGCGGATGTGAGAAGATCTCCCCTTATGTAAATAAGGTAAAAGATCCGTCCAAGGGATTCCCGAAGGGTATGATCATGTTAGCCGTTATGGTTATGGTCTGCGCGATCCTCGGAAGTATCGCAATGGGCATGATGTTCGATCCGGCTGTCATCAACGAGAGCCAGGACAGCTTCAAGTCCTACGTTTCCAACGGCGCTTACTGGTCCTTCCAGAAGCTCGGTGAGTACTACCATGTTGGCAACCTCCTGCTCGTTATCTACGCAGCATGCAACGCCATCGGTCAGTTCTCCACACTCGTATTAAGTATCGACGCTCCGCTTCGTATGCTTCTTGACAACGAGGATGCAAGACAGTTCATCCCGTCCGGTCTCTTAAAGAAGAACGATCACGGCGCATACATCAACGGTATCAAGATGGTTATCTGCTTATCCGGTAGTATCATCCTGATCCAGTCCTTCGTTCCGGGCGCAGCAGCCGTTCTGACTCAGTTAAACAAACTGAACTCTGTAACTATGCCGCTTCGTTACTTATGGGTATTTGCTGGCTACATCGCCCTCAAAAAATCCATCGACAAATTCAACCCGGAATACCAGTTCACAAAGAACAAGACCATCGGCCTTGTTGCTGGCGGCTGGTGCTTCTTCGTAACTGCAGCTTGCTGTCTCCTCGGAATGTATGTTGAAGGCGATATCGCTTCCACAGCATTAAACGTAGTCACACCGATCGTGCTCACAGCACTCGGCCTGATCTTACCGGAGATCAAAAAGCGTGAAACTGCAAAGGCGAAATAATTAATTTCGGCACTTAAAAAGACTCAGGAATCTGTTTCCTGGGTCTTTTTCTATATCAACAACTTATATATCATCTGCCTGTCCTTTCAAATGAGTTTCTGAAATTTAACTTTATAGATTTTCTATACCGGATTCACTTGTTTTTCATCCATGTCATGCTAAGATATCACGAAATAAAAGGGTAAAAAAAGACACTGGAAGCTTCTGTTCAAACGTGTCAAAATTCCAGAGTCTTTTTTATCTTATTTTGAATTTCTTCTCTACACTTCCTCGATCCTATGCAGCTCCCACACCCGCACATTCACCGGCTCCACAGCGCCGCCGCAGTACGGGCAGACGCGGTCACCTAAGCCTGCGATCGGGGCACCGCAGTGGGGACAGCTGACGCCGATGGCGGTCTCTCCCGCCCGGATCTTTGTGATATCCTGGATATAGACTAACTCCATGTTAAAACGGTGCTGTTCCTTCTCCCGCTCCACATTTTTCTTTTTATCCGGCGTCTTTAACGTATGCAGGTACTCCACCGAAGACTGGACCCGGATCCGGCATTTTCCTGGATCCTTGTCGTATCTGGAGATCTCCGTCTGATGGACGCGGATCGCATCGAATTCTTCCCGGATCTCCTTCTCTTCCATCTCCTCGATCTTTAACCGGACCTGGTCCTTTAAAGCCGCGGACGCCTTTCCAAGGTAGGAAAGATCCCGGTGTTCCAGCGTCTCCAGATAACCCTTTAACTGATTTTCACACCTCTGCTTCCACTCCGGCCAGTGAAACTCCGGAAAGTCCTTCTCGATCCGCGGAAGCTCCACTCTCGTCATTCCGGACACCGACTTCGGGGTGTCGTCCTCCAGCGCCTCCTGACGCTTCAGGCCTTCTACCAGATTCGGGGTACCGAAAAATTCCCGTGATATCTGCCGAACCTTAAATATCACAAAAAGGATCGCCCCGATCAGTCCCAGGCCTGTCACGATCGCGACTATAAGGATCGCATTTCCTGCTGCCATATTGTTTCCTCCTGCTGCGAGAAGCGCACCCTGCGTGCTTCCCGGATTGTTGTGATTTCAACACCATATTTCAGGCACTCCTGGTTTCTGTAAATACACTGACTTTTATCCATTGCTCCACAAAAACAAAACAGGGCGGCCAGCCGGAGTTTCGCTCCAACCGCCGCCCCAAGATCATCCATTATTTATTTAAATAATCGATCGCAGTCTGCGCTAACAGGGAAGAACCTCTCCAGAGGATATCCTCATCCACATCGAAACGGCTGTTGTGTAACGGCCATACCGGGTCCTGATCCGGTTTTGCGGTACCGAGCCATACGAATGCGCCCTTCTTCTCTTTCAGATAGAAGGAGAAGTCCTCAGCCGGCATTGCCGGAAGCTTCACGTCAACGACATCGTCCTTGCCGAATAACTCAAGAGCTGTATTGCGGATCAGCTCTGCGTCCTCCTCGTGGTTTACCAGAGCTGGATAGCCGTGACCATAGTTGATCTCAGCGGTTGCGCCGGACTGTAAGCAGAGACCGTCGAGAGTCTTTCTCATGGAATCCTCGATCATCGCGCGGGTGTCCTCGTTTAATGTACGGACAGTTCCGTCAAGTGTGCAGTCACCGGCGATAATATTATATCTTGTACCTGCGTTGAAGATACCGAAAGTAACAACGGCATTGTCAAGCGGATCTACTTTTCTGCTGACGATGGTCTGTGTAGCCATAACGAACTGGGAGCCGAGAACGACCGCGTCGATACCCTGGTTCGGTTTTGCGCCGTGAGCGGTCTTTCCGTGAATATTGATCGTAAAGTGGTCTGTCGCAGCCATTAACGGGCCTGCCTTTACACCGATCTTTCCGTGCGGAAGATCCGGCCATACATGAAGACCGAATACAGCCTCCACATCATCCATATATCCGGAATGAAGCATTCCTCTGGAACCGCCAACCGGGGACATCTCCTCAGCCGGCTGGAAGATCAGCTTAACAGTTCCGGCGATCTCGTCTCTTCTCTCGCAGAGAAGCATCGCTGCGCCGAGAAGACCTGTCATATGGTTGTCATGTCCGCAGGCATGCATAACACCGTCGTTCTGGGACTTGTACGGAACCTCGTTCATCTCCTGGATCTGTAATGCGTCCATATCAGCACGGAGTGCTACGACCTTGCCCGGTTTCTTTCCTTTGATCACACCGATCACACCGTATCCGCCGACATTTTCATATACCTCGTCGCATCCCATCTCCTTCAGATATTCCGCAACTTTCTTTCCGGTTCTCTCCTCATGCTGGGAAACCTCCGGATGCATGTGAAAATCTCTTCTGATCTCAGATAATTTCGGCATTAACGCCTTTGCTGACTCCGTGATTTTGCTCATTTTATGTTTTCCTCCTTGTGATATAAAGTCATAAAAAACAAAAGAGACCCGGCAACAAGCTGTCACCTGGTTCTCACCGATCTGTCTTTCCAACAGATTTTTTGTCACATTTATGACAATCTTAACCTTTACCTTACCGTATTATTATATAATAAATTCCCATTGAATGCAATCAAACTCGATATTTTTTAGGGACAAAACTTCTTTTCGTCAGAATAGTATAAATTAAGAGGACAATTTCGGCACTTTTGCTAAGCAATTATTTCACGGGTAGGAATTCCATGGCCACAGAATTCCCGGACACTCCCACGGCCGCTTACAGCAACCTGCATTTTCGCGTAAATACGCAAAAACAGGCACGGAAAAATCCGTGCCTGTCCAAAAATCTGCTTGTCGATTATAATTTCAAATTATAAGCCAAGAGTCTCTTTAACTTTAGCAACGATGTGAACACCGATGTCCTTGGAAGCGTCTACAGACTGAGCGCCGATGTGCGGGGAAACGATGAAGTTGTCGCACTCGAACAGCGGGCTTGCGAATGTATCGTTACCTGTTAAGCCGCTGCCTGCAAGCTCGTTCTCCATAACGTCTGCTGCGTAGCCGCCGATTCTGCCCTCTTTAAGAGCCTCGTACATATCAGCCTCGTTTACGATACCGCCACGGCTCATGTTAAGAACAACAGCGCCGTCTTTCATCTCAGCGATGGATTTCTTGTTGAAAAGATCCTTTGTCTCTGGTGTCAGCGGTACATGGATGGAGATGAAGTCAGAAACTTTGATTAACTCATCGATGGAAGCCTTTGTAGCGCACTGCTGCTTAAATACCTCGTCCGGAAGGAACGGATCGTAAGCAACGATGTTCATCTTGAATGCACGGCCAAGTTCGCCTACACGCTGACCGATACGGCCGAATCCCATGATACCAAGAGTCTTTCCTCTTAACTCACGG
>Ga0129310_1001394_pt1 | contig 21347 bp, 14 predicted proteins | sample Go1ome_2_FD_94433 | JGI IMG/M metagenome (GOLD analysis project Ga0129310, IMG submission 94433) | Western lowland gorrila individual fecal microbial communities from Wisconsin, USA - Go1022A metagenome | ecosystem: Host-associated > Mammals > Digestive system > Large intestine > Fecal | place...
AGCCTGCTGCCGAACGAGGCGCCGAACACAGCCCCGGCTTCTTCCAGGCTGGATGGGATATTCAGCATTGCATTCTTGAGTATAGTCAGCATGAACGGGAAAACATGCAGGCTCATAACCAGCACAAGACCGCCCAGCGTGAAAAACCAGTCCTCGCTGCCGGCAGCTGCGGGGATAAGCTGCTGCAAAAGTCCTCGCTTCTGCATGAACAGTATCCAGCCCATTGAAGCAATGTAAGGCGGCGTCATGAAAGGTATCATGAATATTATATCAAAAAAGCGGTACTTTGCAAAGCGGGTGCGCGAAAAAAGATACGCAAGCGGCGCGGCGATGATAGTCGAGCCTGTCACCACAAGCACTCCCAGAAGCAGGGAATTGAATATCATCTGCGCGTTATCGCTTTCCGTCAGCGTCTGCCATGCCGTGACAAAATCAAGGCGGCCATCTCTTATGACCGCCCTGAGAAATATCATGGCAAGCGGGCAGACTATCAGGAATATCAGCACAGCCGCAATTATAATAAGCGGCAGGTATTTCTTGATTCTGACCATTTTCATGCCATTAACCGCAGATTTCGTTTATCTTCGCAGCGGAGTCAGAAGCTATCTCCATCATCTTATCCCAGTCGCATTCTATCTGCGGGATATCCTCGAGATTGGTTCTGCCCTCGCACTTTACGTCGATTCTGCCGGGGAGAAGATATGCGTCTGCGACCAGCTTCTGCGCGTCGTCGGAGAAAAGATAATCCACGAACGCCTTTGCATTGTCAACGTTAGGCGCGGTGTTCATTATCATCGCGGGACGGGGATTAACTACAGTTCCGCCTGCGGGGTAGTAGATAGCAAGCGGCTCGCCCTTTGCGATGGAGGAATATGCGTTGTAGTCCACGCCTGCGACAAGCGCGCCGACCTCGCCGGTGGTAACAGCTTCAAGAGCCGCCTTGTTCGCACCAGGGACTATCATTCCGTTAGCCGCCATGCCTTCGAATGCGTCCCAGCCGAATGCGTTGACAAATCCTGCCACGAAGTCCTTGCATGCGCCGGATTTCTCGGGATCGGGGATAGCAAGAAGTCCGTTGAACTGTTCGTCCGCAAGTTCCGTCCAGTCTGCGGACATCTCCGGGATAACGGTGGTGTTGTAAATAATCCCGACCGCGGAAGCGCTGTAGCCGAACAGCGTGTTATCGGCGTCTATCCAGCCGTCAACTATCTTGTCGGCGTTCGCGGGAGTGTAGCTCATTATCTTTCCGTCGGCTTTCATGGAAAGTCCGTCCGACCAGGAAGCCAGGATAACCACGTCAGCTACCGGATTTGCAGTCTCGGCTTCAAGTCTTGCGAGTATCTCGCCGGTAGTACCCTGGAACACATCGACCTGCACGCCGGTCTTGTCGGTGAAATCAGCGGCTATTTTATCTGCAAGTCCCGCGGGGGAGGGCATGTATACCGTGACCTTTCCGGAGAGCGCGGTGTTATCCTCTGCGGAGGTATCAGCGGAGCTTTCAGCAGGAGCGCTTTCGGATTCGTAAGATGTGGTATTCTTCGGCGCATTAGCAGCAGAATCGGAATTTGCCATGCTGGAGGGCTTCGGAGTACCGGAATTATCATTCGTGGAGCATGCCGCAAATCCCATGCACATTAATCCGGCGGTCATTGCCGCGAGTATTTTCTTCATTTTCATAGCTGTTACCTTTCTTTCACTGTAATGATATCTTCTTTGTTTATGTAAATGGAAACCTGCGTTCCCACCTGCATTCTGTCGTTAGTTATTATCGTCCAGGTCTGATCACCACACCGGAGCTTCGTCTGGTAGGAGCCGCCGAGGAACTGCACTGATATAACGTCTGCGGTGAATTTGTCACAGCCCTCGCGGCTTGTAAGCTGCGCTTTTTCCGGGCGGAACATATGCGTTCCGTCAAGCCAGTTAGAGGAACCGATGAACCTTGCGACGAACTGCGTTTCCGGCGCGGAATATATCCTCTCCGGGACGGCATACTGCTCGACTGAGCCGCCGTTCAACACCGCTATTCTGTCGCTCATGCTCATTGCCTCCGTCTGGTCGTGGGTCACGAAAACTGCGGTGATACCCAGCCGGGAGATAAGCTCTTTCAGTTCCGTGCGCATTTCCTCGCGCAGGAGTGCGTCAAGCGCCGACAGCGGCTCGTCAAACAGAATGCACTGCGGCTCGATGACGATAGCCCGTGCGAACGCGACGCGCTGCTGCTGACCGCCGGAAAGCTGATGCGGATACCTTGAGGCAAATTCGTCCAGCTGTACGGCATGGAGCGCGTTCCGCACCTTTTCGTCAAGATTTTTGGTATTATGCGCCGCGCGCAGCCCGAACGCCACGTTTTCGTAAACGCTCATGTGCGGCCACAGCGCGAAGTCCTGGAACACAAATCCAAGCCCGCGTTTTTCCGGTGGTCCGTTTATCTTCTTTTCGGAGGAGAAAACTACCCGGTCATCGAAGCATATCTCCCCGGTGTCCGGTGTTTCAAGTCCGGATATCATGCGGAGGAGCGTCGTCTTTCCGCAGCCGGAGGGTCCCAGCAGCGTCGTAAAACTGCCGCTCTCTATTGTAAGCGATGTTGTGAGTATCACTTTTTTCCCGCCGAATGATTTTGTTATGCCTGTAAGTGTTATCTTCATCTGTTCCCTCGTTTTGATTTATCTTTATGTATTTTATCAAAACTTGTGTAAAGTACGCTATCATATTCGGGTTATATTTTTGTAAAATCAGCATACGTTTTACTCATAAAATTCACAGCTATTGACTTTTTTCCCGGCGTGTGATACAATCGGAGTATAATTAATTATGTAAGAGGGATACATATGAAACTTGATGTTTTAGGGCTGTTTGGCGCCTGCTCCTATGCGCTTGACTGCGTGGAAGCGGAGCTTGTCCATGTAACCAGTCGTCACGCGAAGCGCGTGGCATATATGAGCGTATGCACCGCCGAGTCAATGGGCGTCCATGGGAGAGAACTACAGGACCTTACCGCCTGCGCCCTGCTTCACGACAACGCCCTTACACAGTATATCCAGGAGGAATTCCGCGGCAACACCGACTTCCTTGACGTGCTGCCGGAAATGCCCCGTATCGGACTGCACTGCTCCCAGGGCGAGGAGAATATCAGCAAACTGCCGTTCAGCACCGACGTCAGCGGAGTTATTCTGTATCATCACGAGAACGCCGACGGCAGCGGCCCGTTCGGGAAAACCTGGCAGGAAGTCCCGCTGTTTGCCCGGATAATACACCTGTGCGATCTTCTGGACGCGTTTTGCAGAGCCGCTGAATTCACGCCGGAGGTATGGAGCAGGGCGGAAAGCTTTCTTTCCCGCGTCCGCGGAAAGATATTCGATGAAGAATGCACGGAAGCGTTTCTGCGGGCTTTTCCGGCAGAGCATTTTCTGACCCTCGGCGATGACGACCTCGAAGCGCGGCTTTGGAGCAGAGTCCCACGAATAAAGCAGGAACTCAGCTTCCCTCAGATAAAGGCGCTGGCGGATTTCTTCGCAAGGATAGTGGACTACAAATCCCCGTTCACCAGTACGCATTCCATCGGAGTGGCTTCCTGCGCGGAACGGCTGTCGCGATTCATGGGATTTGACGAGGAGACCTCGCAGAAAATGTACCTTGCCGGAGCGCTCCATGATATCGGAAAAGTCGCGGTGGGCAACGAGATACTGGAAAAACCCGGTCGCCTGACCGACGAGGAATTTGCAGTCATGAAGCACCACGCCGCGTATACATACTACATTCTCTCGGAAATAGAGGATTTTGAGGAGATCCGTGACTGGGCAGCATTCCATCACGAACGCCTGGACGGCACCGGATATCCTTTCCAGAAAACAGCGGCGGAACTTAATACGCAGGAGCGCATTATGGCATGCGTAGATATTTACCAGGCGCTGACGGAGAGCCGCCCCTACAAGCCGGGAATGCCCCACGAAAAGGCGTGCTCAATACTCCGTGATATAGCGGGCAAAGGCTGGCTTGACGCCGGAATAACGGAGCAGGTGGACGAGTGTTTCGGCAAATCCGCGCAGTGACCACATCATTAATAAAGCTCAACACAAATCATTTCTATTGCCTTATTAACAAACGATAACCCCGCAGGCTTTAAGCACCTGCGGGGTTATCTTATTCGTTTTACTTGCCCCAGACTTCTTCTGAGATGTCGTTTATCAGCTTTATCTTCGCCCACTGCTCTTCCTCGGTGAGCTTGTTTCCTATCTCGCAGGAGGCAAATCCGCACTGCGGGCTGAGGTACAGCCTGTCCAGAGGAACTATCTTCGCTGCCTCGCGGATACGGCTGATTATAGACTGCTTGTCCTCCAGCTTCGGGGATTTGGAGGTCACAAGTCCGAGGACTACCTTCTTGTCGCCGCTGACGGACTTCAGCGGCTCGAATCCGCCGGAGCGCTCGTCGTCAAACTCCAGGTAATACGCGCCGACATTCTCCCGCGCGAACAGCGTGGAAGCTACGCGGTCGTAAGCGCCGCTGCTTGCGTATGTGGAATGGAAGTTTCCGCGGCAGACGTGCGTGTTTATAACCAGGTCGTCCGGCTTGCCCTCGATGGCAAGATTGTTTATCCGCAGGAGCTGCTCCATTATCTCGTCAAGTTCCTTTTCGTCAACGCCGAAAATCGCGCAGGCGTTCGGGTCTACGCACATTCCCCAGGAGCAGTCGTCGAACTGGATATTACGGCAGCCCGCGTTGTAAAGCTCGCGGATTACCTTTCTGTAGCCCTCCGCGATGTCCTGCACAAGCTCCTCGTTCGTGTCGTAGTATTTACGGGTGTTCTCCAGCGCGAACGGCATTATCATCTGCTCCAGGAACTGCGCCGGTGCCGGGATAGTCTGCTTTGCAACATGCGTTTCGTCCTCGAACTGCTTCACGAATTTGAAGTGGTCAACGAACGGGTGGTGCCCTACGGATACCTTTCCGGTAAGGTATGTGTCGTCGATCATCGCAGCCTCGCCGTGGAACGGAAGTCCCTGCTTCGTCTTGCAGTGACCTACTCCGTTGAAGCCCCACATGAAGTCCAGGTGCCATGTCGCGCGGCGGAATTCACCATCGGTTATCGCGTGAAGTCCCGCTGTCTTTTCCTTTGCGATGAGGTCGGTTATGCATTCGTCCTCGACCGCCTTTAACTGGTCGGCGGATATCGTGCCCGCTTCAAAGTCAGCGCGTGCCTTCTTGAGCTTTTCCGGGCGCAGGAAGCTGCCTACGCAGTCACATCTGAAAGGTGTATAAATAGCCATTTTCGTGTATCTCCTTTGATTTGTTTTCTGTGATGATGTTATTATAGCAGAAGATACAGAATTTGTACAATACTATTTCACTCCGGTTTGCCATAGCCTAAAGCTATATCAGATGTGCTCGTGAAGTGCATTGATATATTCTTCGCCGAGCTTTGTAAGATTAACGCCGCGGCGCGTTACTGTGCCTACTCTGATGTACTCGTCAACGGCAAGCGGGCGGGAAATGATGTTCTCTCCGTTCAGCTCCGTGCTGATTATTCCGGTGCATATCGTGTAGCCGTTAAGTCCCACCAGAAGATTGAACAGCGTTGCGCGGTCGCGTACTTTTATCGTCATGCTGCGGTTCACGCGGCTCATTATTTCCTCGGAAAAGTAGAACGAATTATAACTTCCCTGCTCGAACGACAGGAACGGGTATTCTTCAAGCTGCTGCGGGGTAATTTTCCGCTTCTTCGCGAGAGGGTGTTTTGAACTGATGAAAACATGCGGCTTCGCGGTGAAAAGCTCATCGAATTTCAGTCCGCTCTGGTCGATAATTTTGCTCATGATGTACTCGTTTTCGCCGGAGAGGAACAGTATTCCGACCTCGCTGCGGAACTGGCTGACGTCCTGTATTATTTCGTAAGTCTGGGTCTCGCGCAGCGTAAAGTCGTAATTCTTGTTGCCGAACTGCTGGATTATATCCACGAACGCGCTCACCGCAAAAGAATAGTGCTGCGTGGACACGGAGAAGATCTGCTTGTGACCCTCGCCGCTCAGGTATTTTTCCTCCAGCAATCCGACCTGCTGCAAAACCTGCCGCGCATAACCGAGGAACTCGCTGCCCTCGTTGGTGACGATGATTCCCTTGTTGGTGCGGTGGAATATCGTTATGTCAAGCTCCGTTTCCAGCTCCTTTATTGCGTTTGTAAGGCTCGGCTGTGCGATAAAAAGCGACTGCGCGGCTTCGCTCATCGTGCCCTTATCTGCGGCGGTCACGGCGTATTTCAGCTGCTGTAATGTCATTTGTCCACCCCCTGCTTTATTGTAGGATTACAGTACTGCCTTTAGTGTTTCGGGGTATATCTCCCAATAATATTTGCGCTCCGACTGTGGGAAATCCCGGAGTACTCCATGCTCCGGGTCGTAGAAAACGCCATCCGCATAGAGCGACCAGTGCCAGCAGCGCGGAGTTTCAAGACTGAGCAGCGCACACCGTGGGAGGTCGGATACTGACTGCGACTGCCTGCGTTCCGGCGAGAATTTTATTCCGTGTTCGGTGAGTACGCGTTTCATTTCCCGGAGGCCGGTCTCGCGGTCGTTGCCCAGATATTCGCAGATATACTCAGCAGTCGTTCCCAGAAGCATTGCAAGGACTGCCTGTCCGCATTGGAGGTCAGTCGGTTCGTGGATATACGTGATGTTCATTTTTTCACCTGTACTGTATTTTTCGTTTATTACCCCGTATGAATAATTTTGCATTTATTCTATCATATCCGCAAGGATATGATAGAATTTGCCGATATGCACAGAGTTCACCAACGGTGAACGTATGTGCAAGGCATTTTGATCTATAATAAACGCTTTGCGTTTATTATAACACATATCTTTTCTTTTTTCAATCTCTTCGCATAAAAGTGCTGCCCGGACGGACAGCACTTTTATGTTATTTCACGATCAGCCAGACGCGCATTTCGTTCTCGCCGCGGTTTCCCCAGGTGTAATACGGAACAGCCGTTGCTTCGCATGTGGTAAGCTCCTCCGGATCGCTGGTGTAAAGTTCGCCGCAGTCAGATATGCGGTACGCACTTTCGGTGAGCCTTACAGAGCCGCCAAGTAACTCCGGTTCAAACTCGTGTACCTCCGGAGTAACGCTCCTGTCTATCCGGAGATCACGGACGCTTCCGTTGTCGGCACCCTCAAAGCAGTAAACCAGCGGTCCTCTCATCAGTGCGGTCATTCCGGTGAGCCGCGGTACTTTACCAGAGGCTCTCACGAACCGGGGATTTCCGTCAAGTATCAGCTCCACTTCAGCCATGCCGTTTACGTCAATGTACTGGTAGCCGTTCTCCGGCGCCGGGGATACGTCGGAACCGTTTATTCTGAGCGTATTTCTGCGGCTCCATTTCGGAATTCGCACGGCAAGCCTGCCGATACCGATTACCTTGTATTTCACCGCCATTCCATATGGATAATCCGTTGTGCATTCAAGCAACATTCCGTTGCTGAAATCAGCCTTACCCGCCGCAAACAGGTGGCAATACACCGTGTCGTTTTTCTCGCCGTAAGCGTACTTCCCTATCGAGCCGATGAGCCTTGCGACATTCGGCGGGCAGCAGGCGCAGGCGTACCACTTTGGTCTTGACGGCAGTACATGGGCGTGAATGCAGGCTTTCCCGGTGATCCCCGGATCGACCTCCAGCGGATTTACGTAGAAGAAACGCTTTCCGTCGAGCTGCATTCCTGCAAGTACTGTGTTATAGAACGCAAGTTCCATGATGTCTGCGTATTCGCTGTTTATTTCGCTTTCAAGCATTCTTTCAGCAAAGAACATAAGCCCCACGGAGGCGCAGGTCTCACAGTACGCAGTATCCGGCGGCAGGTCGTAATCCACCGTGAACGCTTCTCCCATGCCAGTCGAGCCTATCCCTCCGGTGATGTACATTCTGCGGCTGACGATGTTCTTCCATAATCGGCGGCACGCCGCGAGGAGTTCACTGTCGTCTGTTTCGGCGGCAAGGTCAGCCATTCCGGTATACAGATACACGGCGCGGACTGCGTGTCCGGTGGCTTCGGACTGCTCACGCACAGGCTTTGCGCTCTGTCGGTAATCGTTGCTCCAGGGGTCGCTTCCCCAGACAGTCCAGTCACGCTTTTCCGCTTCCTTTGCAAAGAACGCAGGATCTTTTCCGCGCTCGTCGATAAACATTTTCGCAAGCTCCAGAAAATGCGCGTTGTTCGTCAGACGATACAGCTTCAGCAGAGCAAGCTCGATCTCCGGGTGACCGGGTATCCCCTTAACTCCCTGCACGATAAAACGGTCGTAGATGCATTTGGCATTGCGGACGGCAACGTCAAGCAGTACACGCTTTCCGGTGGCTTCATAGTACGCGCAGGCGGCTTCTATCATGTGACCGGAGCAGTACAGCTCGTGCCCCTCCAGCAGGTTAGTCCAGCGCTTGTCGCGGTCCTTTATCGTGAAATATGTGTTAAGATAGCCGTCGCTGTCCTGGGCGGCTGCGATGAGGGAAATAAGCTCGTCCGCGTACCTTTCAAGTTCATCGTCCCGGCGCAGCGCAAGAGAATACGCAGCTGCTTCCAGCCACTTATATGCGTCGCTGTCCTGGAATACCATGCCGTAGAATCCGTCCCCGACGTCCTCGCCATGGAGAACCTTTGCGGCATTGATGAAATTCTTAGCCACGTGGCTTTTTTCAGCGCCCTCTGCTTTGTCCCACAGCACGCTGTACTGATATGGAATGACCGTATTGCTGACGATGTTCTGATATTTTTCGATAAATCCCGATGACCTGTATGATGTCACCGATATCTGGTTCTGAGTTTTCATATGCTTCCTCCTGGTGTATTGACAGCAGCCTATATATGTATTATAATATTTACAACCGCTTGTTTGAATGGAGAAATATACTTATCATATGGAATATAATACTGACCGCATAGTAATAAACAGCCGTGCTCTGCCGCAGCTATCGGACTGCGACACACTGACAGCCGCAGAAGATTTCTTTCACATGGACAGGACTGCGGAATTCAACGTACTGATATACGTCACCTCCGGGACGATGTATGTCACCGAAAACGAGCACGACTATACAATAAACTCCGGCGAGCTGCTGTTTCTGAAAAGCGGACTGCGGCATTACGGAAAGCGCGAAACTCTGCGCGGAACGCGCTGGATATACGCGCATTTCTATCTCACCGACGTACCGGACGGAACGGATACGGCGGCACTCCCGAAGAAAATCTGCGGGCTTTCCGGAAGCTCGGTCGAACAGAAGCTGTTCCGCCTGTGCGACTATTTTCACAGCCCTGCGCCGCTCGGAAAGCTGCGGCAGAACGCCATGCTTTATGAGATACTGCTGGATATCGCGTCTGAACAGAACCCCGGGCAGGAGCGTATTTCGGACAGGATATGCGCGTTCCTCGACGGGCAAACCGACAGGGACTTTTCAAAGAAGCTGATAAGCGGACAGTTCTTTCTGAGCTACAGTAATCTCGCGGCAAAATTCCGAAAGGAAAAGGGAATGTCGATGGGGCAGTATCACAACTCCGCGAGAATGAAAAAAGCCTGCCACCTGCTTCGCTCAACGCTTATGTCGGTGGGCGAAATCGCAGAGTGCCTGGGCTTTTCGGATATGCTGTATTTCAGCAAGAAATTCCACTCATTCAGCGGAGTTTCGCCTACTGATTACCGGAAAAAGGCTCAGATGAAATACTGAGCCGGAAATGTGAGAATGATATCATGAACATCTATGAGATCCACGAAAAAACGCCACAGCTTCTCGAACGTCTTACAACGGTCTGGGAGGAATCCGTCCGGGCAACGCATTTATTTTTGTCCGACACGGAGGTAATGAAGATAAAAGAGTACGTCCCGCAGGCGATAAACAGCGTAGCTCACCTTATCATTGCTGAAAGCACTTCCGGCGTTCCCGCCGCCTTTATGGGAGTGGAGGGGGAACGCCTGGAAATGCTGTTCATCTCACCTGCGGAGCGAGGAAAGGGACTCGGACGTCAGCTCATTGAATACGGGATACGCGGCTTCGGAATACGGGAAGTCACCGTCAACGAGCAGAATCCGCAGGCGGTCGGATTTTACCGTCACATGGGCTTCCAAGCGTACAAGCGCACGGACTCCGACGAGGAAGGAAATCCGTATCCGCTTTTATACATGAAGCTTACGTCCGAAAACTAATCAGTGCACCCGACGTAATATTTTGCCTGCTCTGCAAACATTCCGGCGTAAATTCCGCCGGATATCCCGACAAGCTCGTCATGCGTGCCGTTTTCCCTAATTGTGTCGTCGGCGAAAACGACTATACGGTCGCAGAATTTACAGCTCGACAGCCTGTGCGAAATATACACCGCAGTCTTTCCGCCGACCAGCCTGCTGAACTGGCGGTATATTTCGTATTCCGCGACCGGATCAAGCGCGGCGGTGGGTTCGTCAAGTATTACGACAGGAGCGTTGCGGTACAGCGCCCGGGCGATGGCGGTCTTTTGCCGCTGACCGCCCGAAAGGTCAGTGCCTTTCTCGTCAAAGCTCTTGTACAGCATGGTGTCCAGACCGTCCGGGAGTTTCTGTACGTCCTCCCACAGACCCGCGAGCCGAAGGACGCGTTCAAGCTCCGCGTCGTCGGCAGATTCACCGAACGCGATATTTTCCCGCAGACTGAACGCAAACAGCTGAAAGTCCTGGAAAACCACTGAAAACAAGCTGCGGTACTCCTCGTCGCTGTATTCCCTGATATTCACGCCATCGACGAGTATTTCACCGTCGGTCACGTCGTAAAGCCTGCACAGAAGCTTTATGAACGTGGTTTTTCCGGCGCCGTTCAGTCCGACTATAGAAAGATGCTCGCCGGATTTGATCGTTAGGTTGATATCGCGCAGCACAAGCTTTTCGGAGCGCGGGTATTTAAAACTGACATGGCGGAATTCAATAACATGCTCTCCCTGCTTTACGGACCTTGTACCCTTTTCCATAGCCGCCGGGAAGCGCATGAATTCAACGTACCTGTGCGCGTACGCGCATTTCTTGATAACGTCCTGCACTCCGCCGACGATGCCGTAAAGACTCCAGTACAGCGTACCGGCAGCACTGACGCACATCGAGAAATCGCCCACGGTGATGACCCTTGTGACCGCCAGGGATCCAATGTAGAAGTAGCTTATCCCATCGCGCAGGGCATTCACGACGTCCATGACCCAGCTGTTTTTACGCTGCTTTCGCTGAGCGCCACGCCATACCCTTGTCTGCTCATCGGAAAAGCGCTGCGCCTTGTCGCACATCATATCCGCGCTGTCGTAAAGGCGGATATCCTTTCCAAACTTGAAATCCGCGAGCTGCCAGAACATATAGCCGTAAATCCGGTTGCTCTTGGAAAGCTCCAGAAAGCTTTCCTGGTCTATTTTGTTGTTCTTCGCATTGAACAGCGTTATAACCACAAGCGCCGCTATCTGTACGGGAAGCAGCCACGGACATGTGAACAGGATTATCACAGAAACGCCCAGAAGCGCCGCGGCATTGTTCACCAGACCAAACACCGCTCCAAGCACCCCGACTATTCCACCGCTGTACCAACTCATGCCCTCCTGCGCCTTTTCGAGTGCGTCAAGAGCTTCCGGGTCCTCGGTATACTCAAAATCCATTTTCATGGTGTGGTCGGCAAGCTGAATATCAATGTACTCGCTGAACCACTCCGCGTGTACAGATTCCATCTGATCCGCTGCAGAACCGAGAATAACCGTCAGCAGCTGAATGCCGATGTATATTCCCGCGAACACCGCCGCATTACGGATATGTCCTGCGATAACCCCGCCGGATATGACAAGTACCAGCTCGTCGATTATGAGCTTCGCCATTATTGCATTCTGCATCTGCGAAACGAACTGCGACACGAATTTCATCAGATAAACCAGGAACACCGACGGACGCTCTTTCCATGCGGTCGAAAATACGAATTTCAGCGTTTCCCGGGTTATCCTCTGCTTCTTTTCAGACATTTCCGACCGCCTCCCCGTCAACATAATACTGCGCCTGCAAACGGAACATTTCCGCATACGCGCCGTTTTTCTCCATAAGGCTTTCGTGCGTGCCGTACTCGCACAGCTCGCCGTCCCGGAACATCGCAACGTTGTTGCAGAACTGCGTTGAACTCAGTCGGTGGCTGATGTACACTGCGGTCTTTCCGCCGGTCAGCTTATCAAAATCATTGTACAGTCTGCTCTCCGCGACGGCGTCCAGCGCGGCGGTCGGCTCATCGAGCACCACTACCGGAGCTTCCTTGTAAAGCGCCCTCGCAAGGGCAAGCTTCTGCTTTTCGCCTCCGGAGAGGTCAACGCCGTCGTCGTGGATAACCTTAAGTATCTCCGTATCCACGCCGCGCGGAAGCTCCGCCAGTTTATCCCCGAAGCCCGCTGAGTTCAGGCACTCCTCCGCACGGCGCTTGTCGGTTTTCTCCGGGCACTGCATCGAAACATTCTCCGCCAGCGGGAACGCAAACAGCTCCACGTCCTGGAACACCGGCGCGAAAATACGATAGTAACTGCGCTTGTTATATTCACGGATATCCACGCCGTTCAGCAGTATCTCGCCCCCGGTCGGCTCGTAAAGCCGCAGGAGCAGCTTGATGAACGTCGATTTTCCGGCGCCGTTGAGTCCCACCACCGCCAGGCGCTCGCCGGCGTTTAATTTCAGCGTGAGGTTTTTCAGCGCGTAATTCTCCGATTTAGGGTACTTGAAGGAAACGTTTCTGAATTCAAATTCATAGTTCTTCATTTCCGGGACGTCGATTCCACTGTCGTCATTATCGCCGCCGTCAAAGTCCATGAAGCTGCGGTAATCGTCCACCTGCCTGCTTAACCGGAGCAGTTCGCCGACGCCGTTGAACACGGAATTTATGAACTGGAACAGCGTAGCCGCCGAAGCCAGATACAGGCTGAAATCGCCTATCGAAAGCCCGTCGTACACCACCGACCAGATGAGCCAGCCGTACACCACGCAGTGAGAAAGCGCGATCATAACCCCCGAAAATACCGAAGCCCAGAACCAGAGCACTGCGTTCTTTTTCTGCGCGTCAAGGCGCTCTTTTTTCAGCTCGCGGTACTTGTTAACCAGCCAGCCGCGAAGCCCGAAAAGCCGGATATCCTTTGCGGGAGCGAAATCGGTTATCTGCCAGCGCATGTAATTATCCTTGCGCCACCACGGGGCAAGCGGGTCCCATATCCTTTTCTTTGAGTATCTGTTGAACCTGTCGCCGACAACGCAGGTCACCCCGGAAATTACAATCATCACAAGCACTATCCATGGATTGAACATACCCAGAATACATAATCCTGCTGCCGTAACAGACAGCGACATCAGGAAATCCACTATATTCCGCATCATTCCCTCAATGCCGTCGGTATTGTTATTGCAGGCGTTGTTTGCTTTCTGATAGCAGTCCATGACGTCGGGATTTTCCAGGTGCCCGAAATCTATGCTCATTACCTTGCGGTTCTTTTCGCCCTTCATTCTGAAACGGGTGTCTATGAACCGCCACCAGATCTCGCTGTGATAATAGGTGTTCAGCATGGTCGAAACAAGCTGAACGGCGATGAATATCCCCATCAGCCACAGCAGAGCCTCCCAGCCGGATCCCCCGGTTATCATGTCGATAACGAATTTCGAGATGAACGTCCACAGGTAATTCATCAGCGGAGCGCAGACGATACCGAGCGGGATTATAAGAAATATCCCCCGGGAATGCCTGCGCATTGCGGATAACGTCCAGCGGATATTGCTCCACAGACCATATTCACGGTGCAGCGGGTTCTGATTTTCGTCAGTCTTTTTCATCTTCGCGCTCCTTATAGGTATCGTTCTTGAAATAACGTTCGCTGCGCCAGTCGTTGTTATAGCTGAAATTGGTCGGCGGACAGATGACATATCTCGCCGCGGCGATAAATGCGACAAGCTCACACCGGGAGATGTACTGATATATCTTCTCGCTGCTGTCACCGCCGTTTAGAGTGGCTTCCCAGATGAATCCTATCCCGCAGAAGTCCTTGATTATCTCGGCGGCGTTTTCGGCGGAAATGCCCAGCTCGTGCATAAGGGTGCTTTTTCTGAAGAACATCGTGCCGTCCCGACCCGCCAGGAAGTACAGCGCTTTCAGTGCGTTCGGCTTTGAGAGCACGGTGAACAGCCGGATATACTGCTCGTCGTATTTCAGCACCTTGTCGTAGCCGCATTTCGGCTCGGGAAACAAGAACGCGAACTGTAGATCGGCATTGTTGCGCATTTCAAGGAATCCTCCCGGAATAATTATGCGGCTGTGGCTGTCCCATTCGCAATTAAGTACCTCCTCCGGGATAGGTTCGTATTTTGCGGCACCGCAAAATGCCATTGGAAACGCCCGGAATATCCGGAAAAGCTCGTCGAACCGATTTTCATTGGGAGTGTCCTTTATATGATTCATCACTCGGTCATAAATGGATATGCTCTCGTCTTTCAGCCCGTACAGTTCGTCAATCGAAACCTCCAGCTTCTCCGCGATTTTCGGCAGCAGCGCTGCGTCCGGAAAGCTGTTCATCTCCCATTTTGAAACCGCCTGCGGAGAAACTCCCACGGACTCGGCCAGCTGCTCCTGCGTTATTTTCTTATCCTTGCGTATCCGGCGAAGATTTGCGTTGAATGTATTTTCCACATGATTACCCCCACAAATTTTTATACACTTATTATAACACAAACATCCGTTGAATTCAAGTTAATTGCAGTTTAAAGACTCAACCACAGGTTTAGTCAAGCACAAAAATCAACTGTAAATCACAATAAAAAATCCCCCGGTAAAAATTCAACTTTTCACCGGAGGATTTTTCAGTTTACAGTAACAACAGGTAGCGGAGCTTCCGTCGTTCAACCCTTTACATTATCACGGCATCTTAAAATAAACGTATTCCCCCGTGCCGTCATCGGAGCTGTAGTATATCTGTACCCTGCACAGGACGCCCTTGCTGATGGTGCCGACACCGACAAATTTTTTGAAGAACTCGTCAAATGACATTGCGGAAATATCTAAATCCTCGCCCAGAAGTCTGGCGTATTCATCGTTGCCTTTTATCTTGTCATACAGTTTCTTATACTCCTCGGTCAGATAATCGCTGTAATCTGTGAGGCGTATCTCCAGGGTGTCGCCGTATGCCAGCTCGGTTTCCGTGAAGTCATCGCACATGTACGCGGCAGAGCTGTTGTTATCGTCCATTATCGTAACGGCGCCAATATCCCGGATCGTGACAGGCTTTTCGTTCCATATATTATTGGTCAGTGAAAGCACTATACTGCCGTACTTCATCTTCGCCGGAACTGTCTCCGCAAAGAAATACGCCTTCTCACCGGACACGTCAGCTACTTCCGCAGTGCCCGAAAAATCCCTGCCGTCAGCGCTGACTGTCAGCGTGTATTCGCCCGCAGTGAATTTACCTCCGACGTCCGCCGCAGGTATCACAACAGTCCTGGAATCGCCGCTGTTTATCTTGTCAAGGCTTACGTCGCACAGCTTCTCCCCGCCGCGGTACAGCGCAGCCTTTGGAAAAGCAACTGACATTCCGGCGTTAGTCACCTCAAAGCTTATTGAATCAGTGAAACTGGGGAATTTTCCGCAACTTATCTCAAGTTCCGCGGCAGCCTCCGTGCCATAGAAAAATCCGCCGTATACCGCCGAACCTCCGGCTTCGGTCTTAATGCGGTAGACCGCCATTTCGTCCGAATTTATCCCGGAAATATCAAAGGATATCTCCGAGGAAGAATTAGCGTTTACTGTAGACGAGGACGTTACGCCGCTTGCGACAGTTTCCCAGTTTTCGCCGTCCTGACGCTGTATTTCATAAGCGCCGCCGACCGTCACCGGAGCAGACGTGTTGTTCCAGAAATAGCATATGATGCTGCTGTCGTCTGCGGTATAGCAGCGCAGATTTTCCGGCAGGAAAAATCTCTGGGAATACATGCGATAGCCGGTATCCGCGCCGTCAGTCACCTGCGGACGGGAGGTGTTGCCCTTATCGGAAAACACCGGATTTTCAGCATAAGCTATACCGCCGTTTCCATCGTCATACGGGATAAGAAGAGCGCCGCTGTCCGCCACCTGGAGCCGTATACTTTCATCAGTCTCGCCGTATATGTATATTTCTGATGAATCCTCAAACGGATATCCGCTGATATCCATACAGCGGATATCGTAAAGCGAGCCTTTGCCATCGGTCGATATGCGTATGGCATAGTCCGGGTTTCCGTCGTGGTTGTAGTCGTCATATACCATCGAAAAGCCGTTGCGGTACGTCATAGTAACCGCGCCGGCTCCGTCAACATAATCGACCGGGGAGCTGTACCCGTTCTTTTCGTTGGTATGATTGTGGAAATACTGGTGCATATCGGTCGTGACATAATCGCCATCGACATCGGGCATGCTGCTGTTTCCGATATCCATGTACACGATGTCCCCGTTTGAGAGCATCATCACATTATGCGAAACAACATAATCGCAGAGATAGCTTGCATACTCCTTGTCAAGCCACTCGCTGACGCTGCTGCGGTCGTTCATGAAGTCATAGAAAGTCTTGTACTTCATGTCGCTGCTGCCTATTCCGAAAAGCCCGTCCTTGAGCCGGTCGGAGGTCAGCATTGCATATGCCTTGTCATAATCCGTCAGCGTGCACACGCCGTTTTCCCAGCGGAAGCGCGCCAGCACGCCCGGCCCGAAATAATAATGGTAGAACTCGTCGTATGTACCGCTGGCATAGAACGCCGTGTTTTCATCTCTCGTCGGCGTATCAAATCCGACGTAGCACACGAACTCCCTGCCGCCGTTGACATAGCCATCACCGTGAAACACCCTGTTATCCGCCAGCTTGTCAGTAAATTTATAGCTGTCGAGGTGGTACCTTCCGGTTTCCGTTTTTAGGGTATCCAGCCACTGTGCTACGACCGCACGGGCTGTTGTCAGATATTCCTCATGGGTTTTCGGCTCGCTGCATTTCACGGAAAGCCCGATAAGCCTGCCGGGGACACTTTCTATGCTGACCGGAGCAGCTGTCCAGGCGTCGTTTTCGTCACTGTCGCAGTAGCGCTGAAAAATCTCCGCAAACTCGTTCGTGTATGCATATTCGGACGTCCCGTCTACCGTCAGATAGTTCTCCCTGCCGGACGAACGTGTGATGGTATGCCGCTCGCCATTTATCACAATATAAATACTTGATTGTTTTCCGCCCATATCCTTGGGATAGTACTTCTTTGAACCCTGTAACCTGGCAAATGCCGTTAGTACCTCCTCCCATTCGTCGTCGGTGAGTACTTTTGACCAGCCGTTTGCCATGAGATTTTTTTCATCGCTCCTGACCAGCCTGGCGATCTCGTCCCGCTGAGTCTGGCTCAGCTCCGGAAGCTCCAGGGTTTGTCCTGCGTCCGCGGCGTTCAGGCTGTTTACCACGGACGAGGAACAGCCGGTAAGCAGGCATATAGCCATAAGTAATGCGATTTTTCTTTTCATATAACTACCCTTTCCGATAAATCAGAGATTTTTTCACTCAAATTCGCTGAACACTTTTCCGGTCAGTCTGTCCGGCTTTCTGATGAGAGTGCTGTCGCCCTGCTTTTCCAGCTTTTTTATCGTAGTGGTGACTTTCTTTCCGTAGAAACTGCCCTCAAATCCTTTCAGCTCACCGTTTATAGAATACACGATATATCCGTTGTCGAGGTCGCCCATCTGCCATTCCTCCGCGACATACTCCACGCCGCCTATGCTGACTGTGTACGCCTTGACAAAATGCAACGGATACCACTCGCTGACGCTGAACAGCGGGCAGTACAGCGCGTCGCCGTCCGTGTTGACGTGGCAGTCGAATTTACGCAAATCATAGCGTGACTGCTGATATCCGCAGTCGTAGACATATCCGTCATAATAGATATATTCCCAGCCGTAATCGGGTTCGCTGTTGTCGTCGTGCTTCACAAGGTCCCAGCGGTGATAGCCGTTCTTTCCGTCCGTCGAATATAACGAATATTCAAGGCGGGAAGCGCCCGTCTGATAAGTTTCCATGGTGTATGCACCGCCGTCCGCTGCGTATTTTCTCCATGCAGAGAGCACGTTCGGGTCATCTATCTGCTGACCTATCACGCGTTCTCCCGTCAGATCGAGCAGTCCGAGCTTTTCAGTGTCCTGCGCGGCGAATTCATCGGCTGTGGGTATCGCTGGCGGGTCGTATGGTTCATATGTTTCGTCAATGTCCCAGTCGTATACGGGATCTTCAGCGCGTTCCAGGACTATCGGGAGGTACTTGTTATTCTGTGTGAACGAATGATGCCACAGGTACAGCGTGACCTTTCCGTTTTCGACGCTTATACTGCCGTGCTTTGCGCCGTGATATTCCACGTCGTAGCCATCTGCTGTCTTAACGATATCGTAAACATCTGTTGAGCCGTAATTATATATCAGCATTCTGCTGCCGCTTATACTGAACTTTATGCCCGAATAATCCGTCCAGCCGTCCGATATATCCTTTTCGTACTCGGCAAAGTCCCTGCCGCCGACCGTCGCGGGCTTCCAGTCCCCGAAAATCGACGGATCAACGTATATTCCAAGCGGCTCTTCGGTCGCAAGGCAGTATGTGCCTACCGGGCACAGCCTACCGTTTTCACCTTTAAGGCAGCCGCTTTCGCTGCTCCAGTTCAGGAAAGTCTTGCGATAGTAGCTTTCCTCGCAGGGTGCTTTCCAGGTTTCATCAACATCTGCACTATAGGTCGCGAAGTACTTTTCGTCCGCCGACCAGTCAGCCGATACTCCGACAAAATTCTCCATATAGAACATCAGCTGGATAGTACAGTTTTTTGCTTCGGAAAGCGCCTTGCTTTTGTTAAGGGCGCTTGTCACGCGATCAGTATATTCGTTGGTCAGAATCGGGTCGTTGTATCTGGCGTTTACGCTCCACTTTCCGTTTTTGTCAGAGCTGAACACCGCATGAGCCGTGCCATAGCTGTTGATGTAGCTTTCGTCGTAGAACCCGGTTCTTCCGTCGAGCGCGTCGAGCGCCGCCTGCGCTCCTGCCTTTGCTATTACGTTCAGCTCAGAAATGCAGCCGGTCATGTCGGAATATTCGTATGCGGCAAGCGACGTTCCGTTTTTCAGCTCCGGAAATGTACTGATAACTGACAGGTCGCCGTCAAAAACTCCGTCCGCAAAATTGAATGCGTCCGGCATGACCTCCGGAATATTCTGTGCGTTCTCTGTATGTACCATCGACACACCGACGCCATAGGTAAACCGGCTGTCAAGGCAGATCTCCAGATAGCAGGAGGAAAGCCCGCATTTATCAACAAATCCGTTGACAGCACTCTGCGGACAGCCGCCATCGGAAATCACGCTGCAATCGTACTCGCCGAACAGCAGCTTTATTTTAACGTTCTCCGCGCCCTTTTCAAGCAACCCGGCAAATTCCTCAGCGGCAAGGCTGCGGACAGATTCAGCAGTCGCCAGCGAGCTGTCGGCGCTTTTGTCGGGAAACCAGAATTTAAACTGGTCGCCCGAAGCGGCGGACGGCTGTGAGATCTCTGCGCCGTCCTGCCTTTCGGCGGGATTCTTATAGGAGCACGAAGTCAAGAGTGTTATTGCTGACAGCAACAGCGGCATAATTTTATCCATAGCAGCCTCCTTGTGTTTTTTCTTATTTTACCATATATTTTTGCAAAATGCAACAGTTATTTTCAATCTGTAACCAATTTGTAACAATATTTTTGTATAAGAATAAACATCTAGTGACTGATTCGGCAAAAGAAAATTGCGGTGTCAACGCTGACACCGCAAATGCTATAAAGAAGAAATCAGAGGACGAAACAGGCGGTATTAATTATGCGGATACCGATTCTGTTTACAATTGTATTCTATCATATATGGACTGGAAATGAAATGTAGTATTTATAGATTTATCAGTAAGTTTTATATCTGCTGTCAGGTGTTATCACCGCGCCCGCGGAATTCCAGGACTACCGTACAGCCTACGCCCTCTTTTCCGAAAATGTACGCTTCGCCGGCGGAGCGGCGGCATATCCTCTGGACTACTGCGAGTCCGATGCCGCTGCCGTCATAATCGCCGGAATTATGCGCCCTGTTATACAACGCAAAAAGGTCGTTCTTGTCACTCGGAGTGAAGCCAACTCCCTTGTCGGTGAAATAATACGACTTCCTGTCCCCGGAGGTCATGCAGCCGACGGTGATCTCCGCCCTGCCGTGCTTCTCCGAGAATTTCACGGAATTGGAGATTATATTCGTCACTGCCACGCGCATCAGAAATGCGTCCGCGGCTATGTGCGGCAGAGAATAGCAGACCAGCTCGCAGGGTACCGAACGGCTCATAGAGACTTCTTTAACGACGTCACGCACAAGCTGCTCCATGTCGATATCCTCTATGTTGAGGACCATATACCCCGCTTTGGAATACACCATCATCTTCTGTATCATTTCAAGGGCTTCGGAACATATCTTGCGCACGGAATGCAGATCCTTAATGGACTGCTCCGGCAGGACGTCCGCGTTGTCCTCCTCTATGACGGACATATAGGCGTCGATCTCGCGTACCGGCGTTTTGAATTCGTGCGTGACGGTGTAGCTGTAGGACTCCAGGTCGCGGTACGCGTCCTGCAATTCGCGGGTGCGTTCGTCGACCATCTTTTCAAGTCCCTCGTTAAGGCGGAGTATCTCCTGCTCTGCGTTCACCTGCTTCGTCATGTCCTTTGCGAACACCGAGATATTGACTACATTGCGGCTGACCCTTATCGGATAGAAACTCAGATCAAGGCTCAGCTGCTCCTTTTCGGTTTTTAAATCAGCAAAGAAGTTTCCCCGCTGTAAGACGGTGTAATAGCTGCGCTCGATGAATTCCGCCTCCTGCTGCGTGAAAAGCTCCGTAAGCGTGCTGCCGCGACGCGCTTCCGTGCCGCGGGTGCGGCGGATATATTCGCTGAATGCCCTGTTGAAGTATATCAGCGTGAAATCGCTTCCGTCCACCACCCAGATAAGGTCCTTGTTGCTCTCGAATATGGCGTTCGTCATCGCGGACAATTCACGGCGCTTTGCTTCGGTCTGCTTGTAGTCAGTGATGTTGCGTATCGTAATGACTCCGACGTCGCCGCCAAGCTCAGTACGGTGCATGGTCTTTCCGCTGACGAGCAGCGTGGGGTGTGCTCCGTTTCTGCCGGCAAGCTCAATGTTGGTCAGTCTGCCGGATTCAAACAGCCGTGCGGTGTATATTTCCGCCGCCCGGCTGTCCTCGAAAAATCCGCTGAACGGCTTTCCGGTGACGTAGGCTTCCGTGCGCCCAAGAGTATCGCTGAC
>Ga0129310_1001396_pt1 | contig 21339 bp, 15 predicted proteins | sample Go1ome_2_FD_94433 | JGI IMG/M metagenome (GOLD analysis project Ga0129310, IMG submission 94433) | Western lowland gorrila individual fecal microbial communities from Wisconsin, USA - Go1022A metagenome | ecosystem: Host-associated > Mammals > Digestive system > Large intestine > Fecal | place...
GATTGTACAATGAGGACGACGCAAGGCTGACGCCTTGCTAGGACGAATTGTGCAAGATGACGGAAAAGATGCAAGCAAGACACGTACAAAATCCAATAAATGGTCTTTGTGCGGTGTTGCCTATGATATTTTCGAATTATGAGGTGGTCTCTTGAAGAATACAGAAAAAGCTGACAGGGCGGTGGTATGGCGCTCGTTCCGGGCGGCGTTCCCGCAGACGATACCGATACTCGCGGGATTCCTGTTCCTGGGCATGGCGTACGGTATTTACATGAACATCCAGGGGTTCAGCTTCGTTTATCCGATGATAATGGCGCTGGTCATATTCGGCGGAAGCCTGGAGTTCCTGGCGGTGGAAATGCTGCTCTCGCCGTTCGCGCCGGTGCAGGTGCTGCTGGTGTCGCTGATGATACAGGCGCGGCACCTGTTCTACGGGATCTCCATGCTCGACAAGTTCAAGGGCATGGGCTGGAAGAAGTTCTACCTTATATACGGCATGTGCGACGAAACGTTCAGCGTGAACTACACCGCGAAGATCCCGGAGGACTGCGACCGCGGATGGTTCTATTTCTTCGTTACGGCGCTGAATCAGATATACTGGGTGGGCGGCGCGACGCTCGGCGGACTGCTCGGCAACCTGATACACTTCAACACCGACGGGCTGGATTTTGTCATGACCGCGATGTTCATTGTGATCTTTCTTGAACAGTGGCTCAAGGAGAAGCACCATTACAGCGCCTGGGCAGGTATGCTCTCAAGCGTCGCGTGCCTGCTGATATTCGGCGCGGACAACTTCCTGATACCGACGATGATATGCATACTTGTGCTGCTGACCGCATTCCGCAAGCCCATTGAACGCAGGGAGGAAAAGACATGACGACGATGCCAATGACGGAGCAGGTAATAACCATCGCGATGTGCACGCTGGGCACGATGGCGACGCGTTTCCTGCCGTTTCTGATATTCCGCTCGGACAAGCCCACGCCGAAGTACGTGCAGTACCTTGGGAAAATGCTCCCCGGCGCGATATTCGCGATGCTGGTGGTCTACTGCCTGCGCAAGGTGGACGTGACGTCGTTCAGCTGGGGACTTCCGGAGCTTATCGCCGGCGGCGTGACCGTGGGACTTCATCTGTGGAAAAGGAAGATGCTGCTTTCGATAGCGGCGGGTACTGTGGTTTACATGCTGCTGGTGCAGCTTGTGTTCGTGTAAAATAAATGTGCCCGGGGGGTTTCCCGGGCACATTCTGTTTGTTAAAAAATTCTGGCGCCTATAAAAATTATGTAGGGGAGGGGCTTGCCCCTCCCGCTGTCAGTCAATTCGTTGTCATCGTCATGGTTTCTCAATAATCCCAAATGTCCGACATTCGGATAATAAATGGGGATTTCCGTGTTTCGGGAGGAGCAGCCAAGGAGGATCGCCCCTCCCCTACAAATCATGATAACTAAATTAAAATGCGAACATATATGCGAGCACAATATCGTAGGGGCGACCATTGGTCGCCCGGATTTGTTAATGCAGAAAACCTACATTGAGAAAACGAGAGGAACGGGCGAAACGAAAAGTGCGGGAGGGTTTTACCCCTCCCGTACAAAACACAGCTCAAACACTTCAGTTATCCGATCACTCCGCGTAATCCGAATCAATGCCAGCCTTGACAAGCTCCGCCTGCTCTGCCTCGAGCGCCATCGCCTGCTCGCGCTGTATATTCTCGTGAACCGACAGCATAGGCTCGACGTTCATATGCCGCACGTGCCTGTCTATGTAGTTCTTCGTGCACTTGTAGACCATCGGCGAAAGCACCAGGACGCCTATGAGGTTCGGGATCATCATCATTCCGTTGAACGTATCGGAAAGCTCCCACGCCAGGTTCTCGCCCATCGTAGCGCCGCCGAATATCGCCAGTACGAACACTACCTTGTAGAATATAGTCGCCTTTGTACCGAACAGATACTCAAACGCCTTGGTTCCGTAGTGGCTCCAGCCGAGGGACGTCGAGAACGCAAAAAGCAGCAGCGCTATAGCCACGAAATAACGTCCGATGATACCGAAATTCTGCTCGAACGCCAGACCTACGATAGAGCCGGTCTGGTTGCTCAGGTAGGCGAATTCCGTCGCGAGCCTGCCGGTCTCCAGGTCGAAAAGCCCGCAGGAGAGCACCGTGAACGCAGTCAGCGTGCATACCACGATAGTATCAGTGAATACGCTGAAAATGCCCCACATTCCCTGGCTTACCGGCTCCTTGACGTTGGAGTTGCAGTGAACCATTACCGATGAGCCAAGTCCCGCCTCGTTGGAGAACACGCCGCGCTTCATACCCATTTCAATAGCCATCTTGACGCCCTGACCGACAAGTCCGCCGACGACTGCTTCAATGCCGAACGCACTGTGGAAGATCGCGCTGAAAACAGCGCCGAACTGCCCGATGTTCTTTATGCATACCGCCAGAGTGCCTATCAGATAGATGACCACCATTATCGGCACGATCTTCTCCGTTACCAGCGCGATACGCTTGATACCGCCGATAACGACCAGCGCCGCAATGATCATCAGCGCGATGCCGGTCACCCAGTTCGGAATGCCGAATGTGCTGTTCATGTTGGTGGATATCGTGTTGATCTGGGTCATATTGCCGATACCAAACGACGCGAACAGGCAGAACACGCAGAACAGCACCGCCAGCACCGAGCCGATGACCTTGCAGTGCTTCTTCGCGCCAAGTCCGTACTTTAAGTAGTACATGGCGCCGCCGCTCCATTCGCCCTCCTTGTTCTTCACGCGGTAAAGAATACCGAGGACGTTCTCGGCGAAGTTCGTCATCATTCCGAAAAACGCCATTATCCACATCCAGAACACCGCGCCGGGACCGCCGGTGACTATTGCCGAGGCAACGCCCGCGATATTACCGGTGCCGACCGTAGAGGCGAGCGCCGCGCAGATACTCTGGAACTGGGAGATCTGCTTGTCCTTGGTGTGCTTGGTGACGCTCTTGTCCTTGAAGACCGCGCCTATCGTACATCTGAACCACCTGCCGATGTGGGATATCTGGAAAAACTTCGTCAGTATCGACATAAGCACGCCCACGAACAGCAGAAGTATCAGCGCCGGCCAGCCCCACACAACTCCGCTTATCGCGTCGTTGACCTGTTTCACCACGTCCAGAAAGCCGTTGGAGGTTTCTTTCGCGGCAGCTGATATCATCATTAAATCAATCATCTTTTATATTCTCCCAAAAACGGACTTCCGTCCGCATAATAATCTATTTTATTATACACTATTTCACAGGAAATTGCAAATAATAGCCCTATGGCATTTTGCACAAAATTAATTCCATATTAAGGTATTAAAAGGAGTTGTATTCCATTCACGGCAGATTAATAGCCTAATTTAGCTTACACAACGAATGTGCGATGTAACTTTCACTAAAAAATTACGTCAAAACGCACAAAAACACGGATTTCTTGTTGCAACTCAGCGCATGGCTGTGATATAATATAATAAATAAGTATATCGAAAAAGATACTTAAAAAGGAGAATCATCTTGAACAAGCAACGCCCTCTTATCGGCATAATAGCTGCCGAAGCTGAATATATATTCTTCTCGCGCTCCCTGGAATCTATCCAGAAGGAGCTTTTCGCTGCTGACATGGACGCTGCGATATTTTCATCGCTGATGATGTCCGGCAATCCGGAATTCGACGCCGCCGAGAACTCGGTCTACGACCTGATAGACCTTGATACGCTCGACGGCATAATCATTTTCCCCACCAGCATAAGCGACGTGCCTACCCGCGAACGGCTTATCGAACGCATACGCCGGGACTTCAAGGGTCCCGTGATCTCCTTTGACTGCCGGGTGGAGGGCTTCGAGCACTCCGTCTATAATTACGAACCTGCCGCTGATATGGTCATAGCGCACCTTATGGAGGAGCATGGAGTAAAGACCATCGACTTCGTGGGCGGCCAGGACGACGATTTCCACAACAGCATTCAGCGCTACTTCGTCAAGGCGATGCAGCGCCGCGGCTACGATATCCCGGATAACCGCATACACCACGGCAAGGACTGGGTAGCCGACTTTTCGCCCATCGCGGACGAGATAATCGCGAACGGACTTCCGGACGCGGTCGTCTGCTGCTCCGATTTGACGGCGGTGCAGGTGCTCTCCGCGCTCTCTGACAAGGGCGTGAAAGTCCCGGAGGATCTGCTGCTGACCGGATTCAACCAGAAAGAGCCGTTCGGCACGGATTACGTCAACGTCACCTCCGCGCTGCGCGACCCGGAAACCATGGCGCGCAACGCCGCAAAATACATAATCAGCAAGGTACGCGGTACGGAGTATATCCCGGAAACGGACAGCTGTCCCGCCGACATGATGCCCGGGCTTACCTGCGGCTGCAGGCGGCTGAACCTCAGTACGCTGTGCAGACAGGCGCGGGACCAGATGACCGCCATGCAGCATAACGGCGTTGACTCCTACTACAACTTCATGTCCGAGGATATGATAGGCGCCGACACGTTCTACGACTACCTCTGGAAGGTAGACTGGTATTCGCACTTCCTCGGGGATTTCAAGGGCTTCTGGATGTGCTTCAATGACAAGGTAATGCACAACGCCGTGCCCGACCCCGGATTCACCGACCGCATAAACATCTCCCTACAGCGCGTCAACGGCAAGGGAACCGTTGACCTGATGAACAAATTCCCGCGTCAGCAGATGCTCCCCGCGATATTCGAGCCGCGCGAGAAGCCGATGGCGTTCATCTTCACGTCGCTGCACTTCATGGGCGTGAATTACGGATACGTCGTGCTCTCCTACGGCGACAGCGGAAAGATATACGACAAGACCTACGTCAAGTGGCTCCGCAGCGTGACCGCCGCCCTGGAGAAGCAGCGCCGCCACATTCTCTACAACGACGCCGTGACCGACGCCCAGGTACGTGATTCACTGACCGGTCTGCTCAACATGCGCGGATACACCAGAATAATGACCGAGCGCTGCGGCAAGTTCAACGACCCGAAGAAGCTCCTGCGCATAATCTCCATCGACGTGGAGAACCTCAAGGGCATAAACGATACATACGGCTACGCCGAGGGCGACCGTGTGCTCTCCGCGCTGGGCGTGGCGCTCTCCAACGCCGCCGGCGACAGCGATATCGTTGTGCGCGTCAGCGGCGACGAGTTCTTCATTGCCGGTATCCTGGACGAAGGCTCGGTGGACGATGTGCCGAACCGCCTGCAGAGCGTTCTGGACTCCCTAAACAGCCACGACAGCGAATACGGCGTGAATATCTATACGGCTTCCGTTTCAGCGCCGATAACGGACAAGTCCATTCTGGAGAGACTGCCCTACGACGCGGCTTACCAGCGTACAATGGCAAAGGATAACCACACCAAGATGCACAAGACCGCCGACGTTTCCAACGAGACCTTTGACCCGGAGGAGCGCCAGAACGTTATCCGGCTGCTGAACGAGAACCTGTTCACATACAATTTCCAGCCGATAGTGAACGCACGCAACGGCGATATTTACGCATACGAGGCGCTCATGCGCTCCGGCGAAGGATTCCGTCTTTCGCCGCTGACGATACTGACCCACGCCGAAGCTCTGGACAGGCTCAACGACGTGGAGAAGTGCACGATGTTCAATACCATGCGCTTCGCCAAGGAAAACAAGGAGCTTCTCGCCGGAAAGCTGCTGTTCATCAACAGCATTCCTGCCTGCACGCTTCCCGACCCGGATTTCGAGCAGCTCTATCAGCTGTACGGGGACATCATGAAGAACATCGTTGTGGAGTTCACCGAGCAGACCGAAGCAAGCTCCAGCCAGCTGAAGACGCTGCTTGAGCGCAGCCAGCGCTGCGGTTTCCAGATAGCGATAGACGATTACGGCACGGGCTATTCCAACATAAGCAACCTGCTCACGTTCATGCCGAACGTGGTGAAGATAGACCGCAGCCTTATAATGAATATCCACAAGGACAAGCGCAAGAAGCACTTCACACGCAACATCATCGACTACGCTCATGATAACAACTTCATGGCGCTCGCCGAGGGCGTGGAGCTTCCCGAGGAGCTTCAGACGGTCATCGCGATGGGCGTTGACCTTATCCAGGGATATTACACCGCGAAGCCGTCCGCCGATATCGTGCAGGGAATAGACCCGGATATCGTGCAGGAGATAATCAGCTACAACCGCCAGAGCGACAACCGCCGTCCGCGAAAGACGTACTTCACCGGCGACGAGCGCGAAATATCGCTGATGGCTCTTGACCTGGACAGCTACACGGACATCATGATAAACAAGCCGGAATACACGCTGACCGGAAACAAGAACTACGTTTCCGAAATGGCTATCCGTGCAAAGGACAACACCGACTGCCGCCTTGACCTGGTGGATATCGTCGTTAAGAACGAGACCACCGGCGCTGCGATAACCGTCGGACAGAACAGCACCATGACGCTGAACATCATCGGCGAGGTTTCCATCACCGGCGGTATCTACGTTCCGTCCGGCTCGTCGCTGCGGATAAACGGAAGCGGTTCGCTGAAGGTATTCTCAGCGTCTGCGCAGACCTACGCGATAGGCTCCGGAAGCACGATGCCCTACGGCAACATCGACATCGACATGTCCGGAGGGCTGTACATACGCCTCGACAGCGAGAAGAGCGTTGCCATCGGCGGACGCAGCAACGACGGCGGCTCGCACATCAATATCCGCTGCAAGGAGCTGTATATCGAGCAGCTCGGCAAACGCACGCTCGGCATAGGCAGTATGCTTTCGCCGGCTGATGTGCATATCCAGGGAACGCGGTTCACTATCGAGCACCATTCAAAGACGGCGCTCGGCATAGGAAGCTTCAGCGACCCCTGCGACATAACCGTAGACAGCGGAAGCGCGACATTCACGATGTCAGGCGACAAGATCGGCGGAATCGGCTCGTTCAATTCCTGCGGCGGAAAGGTCGTCATGCGCAGCGTGCGCGTCAATACCGAGTTCAAGGCAAAGGAGATACTCGGAATCGGCGCGGACAAGAAGTTCGGCGAGATAACCATGACCGACTGTACGTTCAATTCGCTGATAGAGGGCGCGGAGTCCGTAGTCATAGGTTCCGCGGACTGCGATGGCACGCTCAGCATGCGCAATTGCAGCGGAGATATCACGGTGCGTTCCAGCGTAAAGACGCTGCTCGGAGTAAAGCCGGAGAACCTCATAATGGATCAGAGCGGTCTGAATTTCAAGGAATAAATAATTAAGGTGCGCTGTTACTGACAGTGCACCTTTCTGTTTGTAGGAAAAATCTTAGCGGAAGAAAAACACATTGGTACTCGTATTGTTTCTGATTCCATAAATTTTGTATGGTGGGATCCTATATACGCCCGGCTCTTTTCCGCCCCCTACATTTTAAATAAGCTCCCTGACCGCCGCCGCGAAATAGAAGCTCCCTCCAAAGTAGATAAGCCCTCCGGAGCTTCCTCTTGCGTACCGTACGGCCTCCCGCGGGTCGTGGAAAACCTCCGCGCTCACGCCGGAAGCGCTCCGCAGCTCCTCCGCCGGGACATTACCCTCGGAGAACCCGTCGCAGAATATCACCCGCTCAAACACCGGGAGTATCTCATGCAGGAACGCAGTGTGATCCTTGGTGTTCATCATGCCGATGACGCCCGTGATATGCTCATACCCCGAACTTTCCAGCGCCCGGCGCACCGCCCGCGCCGCCTGCGGATTGTGCCCGCCGTCCAGGAGTATCGACGGCTTGCCCTCGTGGTCGGAGCGGAAGAACTCCATTCGCGCAGGTATCTGCGCACGCTCCAGTCCCCTTGCGATATCCGCCGGGGATACCCCCGCGCTGGTCAGCGCTTCAATAGCCGTCAGCGCATTGGTTATCTGGTATTCGCCGCCCATTCGCAGGCGGTATTCCTGCCCCTTATAGCTGAATGAACTTCCCGTAAGCCCCGGCGCTCCGTGTACCTCAAGCGCCGTCCGGTCCGGGATAATGAGCTGCGCTCCGGTTTCGGCGCAGCGTTTTTTTATGACCTCCAGCGCTCCCTCCGGGATATCCAGAGCCGCGACCGCCTTTCCGCCCTTGATAACGCCGCACTTGGAAGCCGCGATCTTCTCCACCGTATCGCCGAGGATCTTCGTGTGATCCAGACCGATAGAGGTTATGACCGCGCACTCCGGCTGCTTTATGATATTGGTGGAATCCAGCGTGCCGCCGATGCCCGCTTCAAGCACCACGTACTCCGCGTTCTTCTCCCTGAACCACAGGAACGCCGCAGCGTTGATTATCTCGAACTGCGAGAACTCCAGCTCCGGGAGCGTATCCGCAGCGTCCGCCGCGATGTTTAGTACCCGCGCGAAATCCGCGCAGCTGATCTCGTAGATACCGTCGGGATACGCTATCGCCAGCCGCTCGCATACGCTGCGGACGTACGGCGACGTGAACCGCCCCGCGACATGTCCGGCGGCGGTCAGCGCGGAGGTGCAGAACTCCGCGACGGAGCCTTTCCCGTTAGTCCCGACGATATGGATATAGCGCAGCCCGTCCTGCGGGTCGCCGAGTTTGTGCATCAGCGCAGAAAACCGGGACAGATCCTTCACCGGCGCGCCGAAGTGAGAATACTGTCCCAGGAAATTTTCAATATCCGCGCAGGTGCAGCTTAATGTAAGCCGCATTCGTCATAGTCCTTCCACTTTTCGTGATAACGCATCTCGTCCGCGAGCTTCAGGCAGATATAAGCCACAGCCCCCGCAACAACGACAACAGCGGTGATTATCGGAATGACTACCTTCGCTGTCGGACCTATTCTCTTTTCCACTCTGCTCTTGATAATACTCATGGTAATAACTCCTTTCAGTTACTCTACTGTGAGTAGATATAAATGCCCGTCCGGGCGTTTTCACTTATTCTCCGGAGAGCAGCTTATACAGCTCCTTGCGGGAGACTCCCGCCGCCTGCGCCGCAGTCTTGCACGCCTCTGAGAGCTTCATGCCGCCTTCCGCATAGCTTCGGGCAAGCTCCGCCGCCTGCTCGATTGTCATTGACTCCTGCTGCTTCGGAGCCGCGCCCTCGACGACGATAACATACTCGCCGCGGGGATCGGCGCTCTCATACAGCGCGTTAAGCTCCGCGAGCGACCCGCGCAGCACCTCCTCGTGCAGCTTCGTAAGCTCCCGGCAGAGCGCGGCATGGCGCTCCCCGCCGTATGCTTCCATGAGGTCGGCGAGAGTCTGGCGCAGCTTGTGCGGAGCCTCGTAATATATCAGCGTGTGTGGGAGCGCGGCGGTCTCCGAAAGCCGCTGGCGGCGCTCCTTTTTATCCACCGGGAGGAACCCCTCGAACGCAAAGCGCGCGGTGTCTATACCGCTTATCGCGACTGCGGCGATCGCCGCATTACAGCACGGCACGGATTCGACCGGTATCCCCTGCTCGTAGCAGCGCTGCACCAGATAAACTCCGGGGTCGGAAATGCAGGGCATTCCGGCGTCGCTGACCAGCGCGACTGAATTCCCATCGTGCAGCAGCTCCAGTATCTTCGCGCTTTTCTCGGCTTCGTGAGGCTTGTAGTAGCTCAGCAGCGGCTTCTTTATGCCGAAGTGCGTGAGCAGGCGCAGCGTGACGCGGGTGTCCTCCGCGGCGATGTAGTCCACGTTTTCAAGCGTTTCTATGCCGCGTGGCGAGAAGTCCGAGAGGTTGCCGATGGGCGTGCCCACGACGTAAAGCTTACCGTTATCAGTCATAAAGTCTGGTGTACTCCTCCGTGTAGGATCTGTCATCGTTGCGCAGGATCATCGGTTTCTCGATGATCATTCCGGATTTTGCGCCCTTCTTTCCGGTAACCAGGAACAGCCACGGCTTGTCGAGTATACTGTTGAACACGAAGGTTATGCTCTTCGGCTCTATCTTGTTCTCGCGCATGGAGTTCAGCACGTCCGCCAGGCGTTCGGGGCGGTGGCACATTTTGAGAAGTCCGCCGTATTTCAGGAGCTTTCCTGCGGCGCGGCACACGTCGTCCACGGTGCACATCAGCTCGTGGCGGGCGATAGCCTGGGGTCTGGCGAGCTTCTCAAAGCCGGAGCCGCTGGTCATGTACGGCGGATTTGCCGTGACGATATCCATTGTTTCAAAGCCTATCTGCGACTGATTCAGTTCGCGCAGGTCGGCGAGCACGGGCTGGAGAGTGTTTTCAAGGTGGTTTGTTTCCACCGATCTTTTCAGCAGCTCTATCGCTTCCTCCTGAATATCCACCGCATAGATGAGGTGCGGCCTGATGTTCTTGCAGAATATCAGCGGGATTATGCCGCAGCCGGTGCAGAGGTCGCACACAACGCTGTCCGGCTTGACGTTAGCGTAATACGCCAGCAGGAATGCGTCCGTGCCGAATCGGTGATCCTCCGACACATACATAGTCAGCGGGCCAAGTGAAAAGGTTTCGGTTTCCATTATATCATGTCCTTTCGGATTTATTTCGGAATGCGGTCAGCAAAGCGGATACGCTCCGGGACTAACCGACGATTATCTGCCCCTCCGGCAGCACGATGTTCCTGCGCTTGGCGTTCATCAGCATCGAGAGCACCAGCGACACCGGACCGACGCGGCCGATGTACATCGTTATCATCAGCAGTATCCTGCCGGGGACTCCCGCGATGGCGGTAGGTCCGGCGGAAAGCCCGGCGGTGGAGAACGCGGACACTGCCTCGAACAGGCAGTCAACGCCGCTGACGTCCTCCGGTAACGTGAAGTACAGCACTGAGAAGCACAGAATGACCGCCAGCAGCGACAGCATAGTCACCGTCAGCGTGCGGTACACCGCGAGTTTGTCTATCTTGTGTCCGAGAAGTTCCACGTCGTTCTTGCTGCGCAGGTAGGACACCACGGTCATTATCAGCACCAGCACGGTGGTGGTCTTGATACCGCCGCCTGTGGAAGCCGGAGAAGCTCCGATGAACATGAACACGCAGGTGCCGAGCTTTGAGAAATCCGACATATCGCTGACGGAAACCGAGTTGTACCCCGCGGTACGCGCAGTAACTCCTGCGAAGAACGAGTTCATGAGCTTTCCGCCGAAATCCATACCGCCGAGGGTCGCGGGATTGTCCCACTCCGCCAGCAGGTAGAACAGCGTGCTTATCACGACGAGTATCCCGGTGGAGATGAGCACCGCCTTTGTATGCAGGCTGAGTTTCTTCACGCGGCGTATGTTAAGGAAGTTCTCCCAGACGATGAATCCAAGACCTCCCAGGATTATCAGCAGAGCCACGGTCATTATCACCAGCGGGTCGCCGGAGTAGTTCGTAAGGCTGGAATACGCGCCGTCTATGCCGCACAGGTCGAAGCCCGCGTTGCAGAACGCCGTCACGCTGGTGAATATACCCATGAAAATACCGAACGCGCCATGGTCCTTCCAGAACGCAATGCTCAGCAGAACCGCGCCGGCTCCCTCAAATATCATGGAGTATTTCATGATGCTGATGAAAATGCGGCGCCCGCCCTGGAACGTGCTTTCGGTAAGTCCGTCGGAGGCGTTCGCGAGGGTGCGGAAACCGAGCTTTCTGCCCGCCGCGACGTTGAAGAACGTGATTATCGTGACGAAGCCCAGACCGCCTATCTGTATCAGCAGCATAATGACTATCTGCCCGAACATCGTCCAGTTGCTGAACGTATCCGCGACGACAAGCCCAGTAACGCAGGTCGCGGAGACCGCCGTGAACAGACAGTCGAAGAACGGAGTTCCGCCGCTCTTTGAGGAGAACGGCAGGAACAGCAGCAGCGCCCCCGCCAGAATTATTATCAGGAACCCCACGCAGAGCGTTCTTGCAGGCTGCATGGGCTTCTGCGTCTTTTTTATTACAGGCATGGCGTTATGAGATGACTACGCCTACGCCCGCCACTTTCGGCAGGGTGGCTATCTTCTGGGCGGAGTTGCGTATCAGAGTCAGCGAATCAACGGAAACCTCGCTGCCGGTGTCGTTAGCGAGCGTGATACGAAGGTCGCCGGTGTATTCTGTCAGTTCGAACGTCACGAGAAGCTCGTTGGCGTTCTGCTTTATTTCGAACGGGATATCCGCGCCGTTTCCGGTCACTGCGGCGGTCAGTTCATCGGCTCCGGAGCCGCGGACGCGGAAGCTCATCGGACCGGGGGTCTTTATGATGATGTCGTTGGAGTATATCTCAGAGCCGTCCGGAACGAGCGCGGTGGTGCCGATGCACTCCGAATCGCCGCGCAGGTTGAGCTTGTCGCCGGTGTAATCCATGACCGTGTAACCCGTCATCGCAACGGAAAGTTCGCTGACGCTCACCGCAGAGCCGCCGTCCTTGTTCGTGAACTTCAGCTGGACGTTCTCAGTCTTTGCGGATACGCTGAACCGGAGCTGTATCTCGTTGTCATTGCGCGTGATCACTTCGTACGGCATGTCGTTCGCCTTCTTGTCGGAGGTGAGCGCTATGGTAAGTTCGCCGATGTTAGTTCCGCGTACTGCCGCGGTGTAAGTTCCCTTGTTGAACAGCGTGAAGTAGTTAGTGTACACCGCGGAGCCTTCCGGCATCATCGCGGAATTTCCGCTGCGGGTGACTGAGCTTGTGGAGGGCACGTTGCCGCCAGTGTATACCATCGCGCCGGAGCCGGTCATTTCAAGCCCCTGTTCGCGCACCCAGTTAATAGCGTCACCGGAGCACGCGTAAAGCTGAACGTTGTTGTTGACGTCGCCGACGAGGTATATGTCGTCCAGCCACATGTTAAGGTTGTTCTCCCTGCCGGTGATGATGAAGTCCGGGCACTCCTCAAGCTCCTGGAGCTTCTTCACGCTGCTGGCAAGGCGTATCTTCTTGTCCGGGAAAAGGAACTGCGCCTTTGCATAGCGCTCGCCCTTCATGGAGAAGCACAGTACGTCGTCGTAGGGGCAGTCCTCTATCATCGAGAGCGCCTCAGTGACGTAGTTCGCGCCGTACTGCGCGTTCTTTCCCTGCACGACTGTGTAGTTGTCGAAGCCGTAGAGCGTTGAGTATATAAGCAGCGCCCCCAGCGGGATAACGATGAAATTGAACAGCGATTCGCCGTTCTTCTTTATCAGTCTTAAAATCACGACGGCAAGCAGGATAACCATGACAACGCCGATTATCTTGATGAACGTCATATCGGTGAACGCGTCCTTGAGACCCTCGCCGATACGCAGCGGCCCGATACCGAGTATCATCGCGCCGACTATGCTCTTTGTGGTCTCGCCGTTGCCGACTACTGCGGAAACGGTGAATGCCTCGGTCGCCACGAATATGCCCGCCGCAGTGAGCAGAGCCGCGAAGCAGTGTCCGGCAGAAAAGCGCTTTCTGTATATCATGATGAGCGCCGGGAATATCGCTATCGGGAAGAACGTTTCGATGTAACGTCCGAAGATGGCGGTATCCGCGCGGGTGTCATAGACCGATGAAGTCGCCTTGAACGCCACGCTGACAACGAATATCGCGCCCATACACAGCAGCGCGTACCAGCAGAACATTGCAAGGCTGGAGCTGATGTAGGTCTGGGGCTTGGTGCCGGGGGTCATGTCAACCTCGTCGTTCGCGATGCGCTTCTTCGAAACGTAGTACATCACGATTCCGGAGATTATCAGCACCATGCATATAGCGCCGAATCCCCATGTGGAGCTTATGAAATAGAAGAAATGTCCGAACAGGGTCTGCGGGAAGTGCGCCAGTTCCTCGGAATCAATATTGCCGATACGGCTGAACATGTTCTCGATGGTGTTGACGGAAGCCTTGTCCTTGGTTCCGGAGAGCCACAGCTCCGCCTGTATGCGGTGCTTTATCATCTTGTCGAGAAGGAATCCCCCGGCGAAGCTGGTGAAGAAGCCGACCAGCGAAAACAGCCTGCGGCGCATCGTAATGAGTATCACAAGCTCCAGCACGAATCCGGCGGCTGTCATGGCGAGCATACGTCCGTGGGAGGCGTACGCCGCGATGAGCGTAAGTCCGCCGAGCACAGCCCAGAGCTGCTGCATGAACACAGCCTTAAACGTATGCGAGGTGTCCTTGTGGCTCCTGAGGGACTTATACATCAGCAGCGCAAATACCCACGGGAGAATGCAGCACATAGTTTCGTTCCAGGTGTATTTCGTCAGCAGCAGGTAGCTCGGATACATTCCGCACACCACCGCGATGAACACGCTGGACAGCTTGCGCACGTTGAACCACTTCCGGGACAGATAGTACACTATCACCGGCGCGAAGCTCATTATAAAGCCGTTTATCAGCAGCATTACCCGGTACTGGGTCATAGGGTCGCTGACAAGCTTGAACACCGGGATATAGAACAGGCTCTGGAAGTAGCCGTAGTATCCGCCGGCGGAAACCGTCGCCGACCAGTCGTAGCCGTTCGCCCAGGCGGCGACGCCGGTGACGGCGTATTCGTCCGGGGTAAGGTTGAACATAGTCGTGACCTGCGTCATAAGGACGTGGATAACCAGTGTGACGACGAAAAGCGACAGCATGAGGAACCAGTCCTCCAGGAACACGCTCGGCTTCTTCTCCGCCGCCGGAGCCTTTTCCTGCGCGGGAGTTTCCGGTATCTCCGGCGCGGTGAAAATCTCCGCGCCGTCCGCAGCGTCCGCGGCGGCGGAGCCGTCCAGGCTTATGTCAAGCTGCGGCTGTTCGTTGTTCTTATCTTCATTCAGCAATGAACTGACCTCCATTCAAAGGGGATACCAGGACCCCCAGAAATCAATCAGATATGACGTTGTTCTGCACCGGACCCTCTCCGGTGGATATGGCTTCGGTGATATCCGCCGAGCGCTTGTACTTCATGTAATCGCGGGCGGTCTCTCCGCGGGCGTACACCGAAATGCCGCCCTCCGTGCCGATGTAGTCGTAATCCGCAGTATCCAGCGGCAGGATAGTTTCCTCGTCCGCGAGTATCAGGCAGTTCTCCGGGATATTCTTCTCCCGGCGGATTATCGTCACCTTGGTGCTCGGGTTGAGGAACTGCACAAGCCCGGCGTTCCGGGATTTCATCTTATAGCATACTATCAGCGGCGACGCTGCGTCGTCGTAGAGCAGCGTTGACACCTCTCTGGCCGGGGCGGTCTTTCTGACGTTTTCCTCCGCACGGTCGGGGAGGTATACAAGTCCAGCGAACAGCGTTGTATAGAGGAATATGCAGCAGAATCCGCCGGCTATCAGCCCCTTGCCGCCCTTGCGCGCGCAGGCTGAGATAACGGCGATGAGCGCCAGCACTGAGAACGCCACGGAGGTCATTATAATGAAGCTCTCCGCCGTGAACGCCTCGGTGTAGTCCTCGCCGATACGCAGCGGCATAAGTCCCAGTATCGGGGATTCGCGGTAACTCCGCGCGCGCTCCACCTGCGGGTAGGACACCGTGAAGAAGCACAGGCACACGTACGCGTAAACAGCCGCAGCCCAGGCGGTGTGCTTGTAGTTTATGCCGTATCTGAACAGGAACACCAGCACCAGGAATATCGCCAGCGGCGCAACGTTGTCGGTGTATCTGCCGAACATCGTCAGATCCTTGATGTCCCCTATCTGCCCGGAATTGAACTTGAACAGCACCGAAAGCGCCATAGAGCCGCCGATGGACAGGAACGAGTAAATTCCCAGGACCATCATGCGTGCGCTGTATTTATGCTCGGCGGGGGTGCATACCTCCACGCCGTCGATGATCTCCTTTTTCCTGCCGGATCTCCACTCACTTATGCGGAGTATCACCATCAGGAAGAACAGCGCCGTTGCCAGCGCGCCGATGCCCGCCGTGGATGTCATGAACGTATACATATGACCGAACAGCGCGGAGAGGAAACGGCTTATACCACCCTCCTCGAACAGTCCGAGCACGCGCCCTGCTTCGCTCTCCATCGTGTTTCCGCTGGCATTTCCGTTCCAGACCTCCTGCTGAATGAGCTTCTTGCAGAAGTGCTCGGCAACGAAGCCGAATCCCATAACCGGGAAGAACACCGGAAGCACGAGTATGACGCGCTTCATGAATATACGCACGATGAGCAGCGTAAGGACGAATGCGATCACCAGCGCCAGCAGACGCGAGTGCGCCGCATAGCATAACGCGCAGAGAAGTCCCGCGGCGGCGGAGTAAGCGCAGCGCGCGCCAGGCTTCTTGCAGTCGATGGACTGGAAGATGACCCACAGCAGCACCCACGGGAGCAGGCTGCAGATAGTCTCGTTCCACATGAATTTTGAGTGCGCTATGTAGGTGATGTAGCCGCCGGAGCATACCGCCGCCGCAAGCCGCTGCCATACTTTCTTGACTCCGACGCGCCCCGCGACATGGTACGCGATAAGCGGGACGAAGCTCATGAGCACGCCGTTCATCACCAGGCACGCCTTGTACAGCGCGTAGGGGTTCTTGAACACCAAGAACAGCGGCGCATAGAACAGCGCCTGGACGTATCCGTAATAATAGGACACCTGCCCCATGAGCGCAGACCAGTCCCTGCCGGAATAGAACGCGGCGACGCTCGCCACGCCTATTTCATCGGGATTGACCGCAGGCAGCTCCATGCACATCGACAGCAGCGAATGAGTTACCACGCTGCACGCGAAGAGAATGAACATCACGCCGCGGTCGCCGAAATTCGTGTAAAACCGTTTCAGAGCCTGTATCACTTGTTGATTTCCTCTTTAGTGTAGCTACATATATTGTAGTTGGAATAGTTGGCGTTGGTGTTGTTGTATTCTATGCGCTTTACATGGAACAGCGTTTCGTCCATGACCTTGCGGCAGCCGGAGATAGCGTCCGCCACCAGTCCGAAAATGCCTATCTGGAAGCCCACGATAGCCAGAACAGCCATCAGGACAAGGGACTGGATATGACCTCCGCCCTCGCCGAGGCATGCGTAAACGATGAAGCGTATCGCCAGGACAAGCGCCGCCAGAATGAACACGCCCGCCATCACCAGGAAAGTCTTTAGGGGCTTTCTCATGACGTAGTTGCGGATAATGGTGCCGCTGGAGCGCTTGATGTAGCCCCACATGCTCTTGAACAGGCGGCTCTTGCGCAGCTCCGGATTTGTGTTGATATCCACCGACATTATCTTCGTGCGGTCAGCGCCGGCGGTGATTATGGTCTCAAGGGTGTAGGTGTAGTCGGAGAGCACGTTAAGTCGCAGCGCAGCCTCCCTTGTGTAGGAGCGGAATCCGCTGGTGGTGTCCACGACGTCGGTGCCGCTCGCCTTGCGTACGACGCTGCTTCCGAGCTTCTGGAGCTTTTTCTTCAGCGGGGAGAAGTGCTCGATGGAATCCGTGCGGCGGTTGCCGATGACCATAGTAGCCTTGCCCTCCAGCAGCGGACGGACGAGCTTTTCGATATCCGCGCCGGCGTACTGGTTGTCGGCGTCGGTGTTGACGATTATGTCAGCGCCCAGGCGCAGGCAGGCGTCGATACCCGCCATGAATCCCTTGGCAAGTCCGCGGTTGTGCACGAAGCTGACGATGTGGTGCACTCCGAGCTCCTTGGCACGCTCGACAGTGCGGTCGGTACTGCCGTCATTTATAATAAGGTACTCTATCTCGTCGATGCCGTCGATGTGCTTCGGCAGGTCGTGGATAGTAACGTCAAGGGTCTCAGCCTCGTTATAGCAGGGTATCTGGATTATAAGCTTCATTGTTTCTTTCTTCCTTTTGTGTTTTTTCGTGCAGCCCAGAACCTCCGCGAAAAGCCGCGATACGGCTCCGGGACTGATTATTTACATTCCCGCTCCGGGAAGTATTTTGTAGAGATACAGCACAAGCACCGCCTGTGCAAGGTAAACCGCCAGCATTGCCACGATAGCCCGCAGCCAGGAGGGCGTGCCCCTGGCGGCGAGAGCCTCGTAATAGCCCTCCGCGCGGCCGTCGTCGAACTTCAGGCGTATCTTCCGGATACGCTTCACGGCGAACCGGTAGTAGATGTAGTCGCCGAACATGCACATCAGTATCATGACGATGAAGCTCGCGCCGCTCGCCATGAGCTGGATATTGCTGAGCACGTCAGTGCTGCCGATACCCACGGCATTGAGTATCGCCGGGATATAGTAGATGAAATCCAGCAGCAGTACCGCAAGTCCCACGAGGTCCATTCTGCGGTAGAACTGGTGAATGGGCGCGAAAAGCCCCGCAGCGGCGTTGAAGAATATCCTGCGCTTCTTCTGCCCCGGCTGCACCGGCGCACGGAACGCCGCAAACGCCTGCGAATAATGCATGACCGACCGTCCGACGAAGGTGGAAAGCTCCTTGCTGCTCACGCCGTCCTCGCCGCGGGTGTCGTCCATAGTCTGGTGCTGGATACGGTTGAGGAATTCCTCGATATCCATCGGCTGACCTTCCATGCCGCCCATAAAACTCTGGTCGTTCTGCCCGGACTGACCGGACTGACCGGCGGTGTATTCCGCGCGGTGCTCATCGGAGAACGTATCGCCGGACTGCTGATCCTTTTCCAGGCTGACCTTCTCAGGCTCCGGGGGTTCCTCGCCGGGGAGCCAGCCCTTCCACTCGAAGCCCTGCGCGTGGTACTGCTCCACGCCGCAGTGTCCCAGGGCAAGGTAGCACGCACGGTGGTGCGGAGTGCCGCACTCCGGGCATACCACAACGTCTGACTTGTCGTTCAGAGGCTTGCGGCATATGGGGCATAATTTATTATCAAATCGTGACATCGTTGTTCCTTTCATAGCCGTCGCACACCCGTTTTATAGTATCCTGGGTATGCATATACATTTTATAGTATATCACAAATCAGACCGGATTTCAATATTAATAACAAAACGCAGGGTGAAAATTAGCGGAAAATTACCGCCGCCGGAGTTTTCCGGAGTGCAGTTGTGTAAAATGCACATAAAATCCGGGTCGGATAAAGCCGAAGCATGCAGCCGCGCGGACAGAATTATGCCCCGCAGGTGCATAAAATCCTGCAATCAGTTGAAAACTCATGTTTATGTTGATTATTTTGTTGAAAGTTTTTTGTACAGAATGCACAACGAAGTGCCGGAATGAAATTGATTTATTCTGCAAAAAACAGAAAATCGGCGTTAAAACTGTTAAATTTAAAATTTTCTGTTGACGGAACAAATCTTTTTGGATATACTATAAGCAAGAGATGAGACAGAAAGACGCTGCGATCTCTAGTTATTGTAGAACACAAAAGAAAGAAAACACGCAGGAGGGCACAGGCTCTCCGGAGTCACGGCAGAACTGAAATATTCAAAATGGAGGTTTTAACTATGTGCATGAAAGATGTAGAAGTCAAGAACCAGGTTGGTCTTCACGCAAGACCCGCAACATTCTTTATCCAGAAGGCTAACGAGTACAAGTCTTCCATCTGGGTAGAGAAGGAAGAGCGCAGAGTAAACGCTAAGTCCCTGCTCGGTATCCTCTCCCTTGGTATCGTTGGCGGCGCAAAGATCCGCATTATCGCTGACGGCAGCGATGAGCAGCTTGCTGTTGACGGCCTTGTAAAGCTGGTCGAGGGCGGTTTCTCCGAGTAATTCGGTGGGAACGTTCGCTGAGCCGTCAGATAAATAACGGCACGGCGGCACAATTCAAGTAATATCTCCGCTTTTGCGGACGCAGGGGCAGGTTCCGGGTTTCCCGGGTCTGCCCCGTTTTGTTTTAGGCACATCTGAATACGGTGCGGAGCTAACGGAATCCGTATTATCCGGGGCTGCGCGCATATTCAGCGGCGGAGCGCCATCGCTTCCGCCCGATATCTGGAGGTCAAATGAAAAAAGCATTATCAGCTGCGGCGGCGTCAGTCATTGCAGTTACGGCGCTCTCCGGCTGCACCGCGGAGCTTCCCGGCGGATACGCGCAGTTCACCGCCGCGCGGGACAAATACGAAACTCTTGACAGCGCAAAGGTCTCCATGACCGACATGAGCACCGGGGAGCAGGTCATGGAATTCAGCTTCTATTTCACCGGAAACGACGAGATGGTACTGAGCTACTACAGCTGCTGGGACGGAAAGATACAGCAGGCGTACAGCGACGGCGCGGAGTTCTTCTACAAGGACGACGGCGACGAGAAGTGGACCGTGATAGGCACCGGCGACGACGGGTATATTTATAACGTCTACAACCGGAAGTACCGCTATCCCTACGCGGAGGGACGAATGTTCTTCCTGGCGGCGGAGGCGGTGAGCAACGCGGTCGTTATCGAAAGCGACGACGGCCCGACGAGCATAACCTACACCTACGACCCGGAGAAGCTGAACAGCGCTTCCATGCCCGGCGTCGAGGAGGAAATATCCAAATTCGAAGCACTCTCTACAACGCTGCTTATAAATTCGGACGGCATTCCCACGCAGTTCACGGAGGACGGTACAGTCACGACGGTATCCGGTGAAACGCTCACGCTCAGCATGCAAATAGATATCACCGACATCAACGAGGTATTTGAGATACCCTACCCCGTCGACGAGATATGGGCGCCCGGCGAAAAACCGGAGGACTGACCTATATATAAAACAATCCAGAAGCGCAAAAAGCTGCATTCTGTAAAAAAACATTCTTATTGTATATCAAGGCGGTCGCTTACCGCCTTTTGTTTTACCATACATGATTTAAGGCACTAGAAACAATACATATGTCACACATTCCAATCAGCTACCGATAATCAAACGATTATCCGCGCATTCTAATTACAATCCACCCCACCCCATAATCAAACGATTACCCGCTCATTCTAATCCCAATCCACCCCATACTCGTGCAGGTGCATGCGCATTTTTCATGGTTTTGCGCAGCAAAACCGCGGACGACTGTCCGCGAAATGAAAAATGCGAGCGTTCACGCCGTGAGCGCAGCGAATTAAAGGCGTGAATGCGGCAATCTGATAATCAAGCAGGTGCCCCGCATTTTTCATGGTTTTGCGCAGCAAAATCGCGGACGACTGTCCACGAAATGAAAAATGCGAGCGTTCACGCCGTGAGCGCAGCGAATCAAAGGCGTGAATGCGGCAATCTGATAATCAAGCAGGTACCCCGCATTTTTCATGGTTTTGCGCAGCAAAATCCCGGACGACTGTCCGGGAAATGAAAAATGCGAGCGTTCACGCCGTGAGCGCAGCGAATCAAAGGCGTGAATGCGGCGATCTGATAATCAAGCAGGTGCCCCGCATTTTTCATGGTTTTGCGCAGCAAAATCGCGGACGACTGTCCGCGAAATGAAAAATGCGAGCGTTCACGCCGTGAGCGCAGCGAATTAAAGGCGTGAATGCGGCAATCTGATAATCAAGCAGGTACCCCGCATTTTTCATGGTTTTGCGCAGCAAAATCGCGGACGACTGTCCGCGAAATGAAAAATGCGAGCGTTCACGCCGTGAGCGCAGCGAATTAAAGGCGTGA
>Ga0129310_1001397_pt1 | contig 21322 bp, 17 predicted proteins | sample Go1ome_2_FD_94433 | JGI IMG/M metagenome (GOLD analysis project Ga0129310, IMG submission 94433) | Western lowland gorrila individual fecal microbial communities from Wisconsin, USA - Go1022A metagenome | ecosystem: Host-associated > Mammals > Digestive system > Large intestine > Fecal | place...
CAGCCGGCGGATTCGGTGCCGTGCTGATGAACGGTGTCAAACGAGGTCTTTTTTCCAATGAGGCCGGTTCCGGTTCTGCACCGTGTGCGGCTGCCGCTGCAAAAAGCGATGATCCGGTAAGGATCGGCCTGGTGCAGGCACTTGGCGTATTTATCGACACCATCGTTATCTGTACCTGTACCGCCATGATTCTGCTGCTGGTTCCGCAGGATCTCACAGACGGACTGGTCGGAATGGATCTGTTGCAGACCGCAATGCAGTACCACCTTGGAACTTTCGGCACAATTTTTATCGCTGCCACCCTGGCTATGTTCAGTTTTTCCACCTTTATCGGAATCCTGTTCTATGCACGTTCCAATGTGGCCTACCTCTTTGGAAACAAATGGTGCTTCCAGACCGCTTACAAAATACTGGCACTTGTTATGCTTTTTATCGGCGGTCTTGCAGCTTACACCACTGTCTGGGATCTCGGTGACGTCGGTGTGGGACTTATGACAATCTTTAACCTGATGGCATTGTACCCGATGGGCGGCCAGGCATTGAAAGCTCTCAAAAAAGCCGGAAAATGATAGGGACTGATTTTATTTTTATATTTTATATAAAGGAACTGATTGAAAGAACTGAATGCAGACACGAACAATTTTCTATCTGCGCTGCGCCGCTTATCTCCGCCTCCTTCCGCGAACTCGCCCACAGCAAAACCAGCTGTTGGCTCAAACACACTCACGGAGGCGGGCTATGCTCGCTCCGATAACGAAAATTGCTCTACCGTCTTGCATTCAGTTCTTTCATCTCAGTTCCCATTTACATAAGAAAAAATCCACATTGTCCCTATCATGTAGCTCACAAAATCTATCCGCGACGGCTCACTAACTGACACTGCGGCAGATCATAATCTATCATAGAAAAAAGGAATGAATTTCATTCGAACGGGCGTCTTAGCCCGAAGGATGTGTCTCGTAGGGTTTCTCCAGCGGCTGCTCATTAACTGACATTAAAAAAGAGTGAGAATTTCATCAAAGCGAACGTCTTAGTTCGCGTGATGCAATTCTCACTCTTTTTTTACTCACAGCCTACATGCAGCCGCTTCACAGCACCCTATTTCGCATTCGCCGGCTCCACATTAATGCTCTTTCCTTTGATCTTCGCATTTTTCATTGCTTTCAGCACTGCCGCACCATACTCTCGCGGAACCTCCACGAAAGTATAGCTGTCAAACATGTCAATGGCACCTACCAGATCACCCGGCATTCCGGACTCACCGGCAACTGCTCCAAGAATATCTCCCGGACGTACGCGCTGTTTTTTACCGATATTAATGAACAGACGAACCATACCGTCTTCTGCGCCGGTATCAGAGAAATCGAAGTTATCCTGTTTTACCCCTTCGCGTTCTGCTTTTCCAAGTGCCTGATATAAAAATGCTGCTGCCAGATCCATAGCAGTGTAATCGCCATTGTTGATCTGTGCTTCAATCATATTTACCATCTTGGTCAGATCTTCATTTTCAATGATCTGATCTAACTGCTCCATGATCTTGTCGCATTTTGCTTCTTCCACGTCACGCATAGACGGAATCGGCTGTGCATAGATCTTTGTCTTGCAGTAGCGCATGATCTCTTTTAATTTGTAAACTTCTTTTCCTTTTACAAAAGAGAATGCTTTTCCGGTTCTGCCTGCACGGCCGGTACGACCGATACGGTGAACATAATACTCATCATCCTGCGGCAGATCATAGTTAAATACTGCCTCAACGTCATCCACGTCGATACCACGGGCAGCCACATCTGTTGCCACCAGAATCTCTGTTTTTCCGTTACGGAAATTTCTCATAACACGGTCACGCTGCTGCTGTTTCATATCACCATGCAGACCTTCTGCAAAATATCCACGATTCTGCAGTTCGTTTGCCAGCTCGTCTACCATATGTTTTGTGTTACAGAAAACAAGAGAGAGCTTCGGATCATATACATCCAGAAGTCTTGTTAAAATATCCAGTTTGTCTTTTCTTCTGACATCGTAGTAATACTGCTCGATATTTTTGACAGTCAGCTCTTTTTTTACCACTTTGATGGTCAGCGCATCTTTCTGATACTGTTTTGTAATCTCCATGATCTCTTTCGGCATAGTCGCAGAGAAAAGAACGGTCTGACGGTCTTCCGGAAGGTATTTTAATACTTCTTCGATGTCCTCACGGAATCCCATGTTCAGCATCTCATCTGCCTCATCCAGAATGATGGTGTGGATGAAATCACAACGGATGGTTTTTCTTCTTAAATGATCCATCACACGGCCCGGTGTACCAACGATGATCTGTACGCCGCCTTTTAAGGAACGGATCTGTTTGCCAATCTCCTGTCCACCGTAAATCGGGAGGATTTTGATACCGTGGGTGTATTTTGCCAGATTGTGTAACTCATTGGATACCTGAATGGCAAGCTCACGGGTCGGGCATAAGATCAGCGCCTGTGTTTTTTTCAGCTTCGGATCTACTTTGTGAAGCAGCGGAATACCAAAAGAAGCTGTTTTTCCGGTTCCTGTCTGTGCCTGTCCGATGACATCTCTGCCACTCATGACAGCCGGAATGGACTGTGCCTGAATCGGAGTTGCCTCCTCAAATCCCATTTCTTTGATGGCCCGCAGAATCTGCGGATTTAAATCTAAATCTTCAAATAAAACTGTACTCATATGTTTCCTTTCTAATAAAAACATGTTATTCAGAGTCTATTACATTCCTTCTATTTACTTCAAATCTGTACGGATATGTTTTTTATTTCACATTATTCCAAAAATTATCTAAATAAATCCAACTATACACTCTAAATAAATTTGCAGAAAAAAAGTGTGCTTTGCACACTGAAAACAATGATAACAAAGCACACTTTAAAAGTCAATGCAGAGATTTCTCAAAAACTATTCTTCCAGAGATTGAATATATCTTTTCAATAAAAATGTACAAAAATATGGAAATGTCCGAATTCCGTTTTCTATTCCAATATTTCCTTTAATAAATTTAATTCCAAATGTGATATCTGGATATTTATCGTTTTCTATCAAACTACGCAACGACTTGGAACGACCATTTGTCGCTTTTACTTCTACCGGAACCAGATATTTCTTTGTTCTGACAAAAAAATCTTCTTCTAATGTAGAATTATCTTTTTTATAGTAATAAAGATCATACCCGCCTTTTACCAAAGCTTCTGCTACAATATTTTCATATAAAGCACCTTTATAAACATTCAGATTTTTATTTGCCCGCAAATCATCCTGCGTTTCCTCATCCAGCATTGCCACCAGCATGCCTGTATCAAAATAGTAGAGCTTATATTTTTCACTATCATAATTCCCTTTTAACGGAAGCTCCGGATATAACAGGCAGTAACAGATATTTACCAGTCCACTATCTTTTAGCCAGTCAATGCATCCCCGATAATCTTTGAATCGTGCACCGCTTGCCACTTTGGAAATCTGAAATTTTTTATTATCTTTTGCAAGCTGAATTGGAATATGATTGAACACATTCAGAATCCTTGCCTGATCCAACCCTTCTGCATACTTTCGAATATCTTCGCGATAATCTTCCAACAACTGTATCTGAAGCTGCAATGTACCTTCAAATGTATTCGTCCGAATATATTCTTTTACAACCCCAGGCAATCCGCCTAAAATGCAATAATCTAAAAACAAATTGTCATACGTCTGAATTTCAGCTTCATTGAATGGTGTTCCACTTTTCATATGCTCCAGCATATCTTCAATCCATTCCTTCTGATATCCCTTCGCCCACAAAAATTCCTCAAAATCCATGGAATACATTTTATAATCTGTTTTATATCCAACACTGTTACTTTCTATTCTCTGATACGAAATACCCAACAGAGAACCACTGCAGATAACATCAAAACGTCCATCCTGTGCAAAAAACTTCAAACTCGTTGCTATTTCCGGAAATTCCTGCAGCTCATCAAAAAATAGCAACGTTTCTCCCGGTATAAAACGTTTTTTTGGATCAATCCTTGACATATTTTTAATAATATCTGCTGCCTGATACCCATCACTGATAATTGCTTTATATTTTGGTTCTTCTACAAAGTTAATCTCAATAAATGATTTATAATTCTTTTCTGCGAAGCTTCGTATCGACTCCGTTTTTCCAATCTGTCTTGCCCCTTTTACAATCAATGGCTTGCGATATTCATTCGATTTCCACTCTGCCAGATATTGGTCTATTTTTCTTTGTAAATACATCCGTCTGTGCCTCCCATAAAAATCGCAGTCTAAACTTATACAATGCACACCTTACAGCAAGAATACCAAGAACATTCTTGATTTTTCTTCTTACTTCATTAATATACCATATTATTTTGTTTATTCAACAATTTTATGAGCGAATTTTTCATATATATTTACACTTTTATGAGGGAATTATTCGCATGTACTTGCGCTTTTATGAGGGAATTTCACGCATATACTTACATTTTTATGAGGGAATTGCCTTTTCAATCTTCTTTTTCCAAACTCCGCTCAGATATCTCAAACCGCCGACACCTGCTGCGCACCACCATGTAAGCGGTGATACCCACCAGAGTCCATGATAGCCCCACAGATAGGAAAATAAAAATGCAAAGCCGATTCGCGTAATAACCTCACTGATACCCATCCAGATCGTGATCTTGACATCACCAACTGCACGGAGCAGATTATGAAACAGTGTCAAAATTCCAACGCCGATCAAAAACGGGGCAAAAATATGCATATATTCCACGCCATAACCAATCGCCTCCTGATTATCCGTAAACAACCGCATGATAAACGGAGCCAGAATAAAAATCAATGGAGAAACGATCGCATATCCAATGGCATTCAACGCAAACGTTGTACGGAAACCTGCTTTGATTCGCGGAATATTTTTCGCTCCGGTATTTTGCCCGGTAAAAGTTCCAAGCGCGGTTCCCAATGCGTCGCCCACCTGCATTCCAAGTCCTTCTACTTTCACGCAGACACCGTAAGCTACCACCAACGTTGTTCCATATGTATTTACAATCGCCTGCAAGGTCATATCTGAAATAGAAATAATACTCATCTGCAAAGCCGCCGGCAGACCATACACTAACATCTGTTTTCCGATATAAGTATCCAGCTTCAGTTTCTCTCTGCGGATCCTCAGCATCGGCAGAATTTTCCATGCATAAAGCAGACATGCCACGCCGGAAACAATCTGTGCCAGAACCGTCGCAAATGCTGCTCCGCCAACGCCCATCGGAATCACAGCCACAAAAAGTACATCAAATACAATATTCAACAAACTGGAAATTCCAAGGAACACCAGCGGAACCACGGAATTTCCCAGAGAACGAAGTACTGCGGAAATCCAGTTGTACAACATCGTTCCGATACATCCCGCACAGATCAGTCTCAGATACAGCACCGCCTGATCCAACACTTCCTCCGGTGTCTGCAATACAATCAGCAACGGTTTGGTTACGATGATACCAACCACCGTAACGATAACCGTCATGATCAGCGCAATATATATAGAAGTAAAAAATGTTTTTTCTACCTTATCCTCTTCCTTTGCGCCGTAATATTGTGACATAACAACCGTCACACCCGTCGTCAGTCCAATGATCAGCGAAAACATCAGATACATACCGACCCCTGCCACACTAACCGCCGCCAGCGCATTGTCACCCAGAAAATGACTAACAATATACGAATCCGCAAAATTGTAGATTCTCTGAAAAATCAATCCCAGCAATACCGGCATCGCAAACTTCAAAATCTGCGGTGCAATACGCCCGGAAGTCATATCAACCATAACTTCTTTTTTCATACTCATTCCTTCCCCTTCCTGACCTTATTTCATGCTTGTATTGTATCTCATACCATTTTGAAAAAATAGTCATTTTCTTCCCAAAAACTGTAAAATCATATCGCAAACAACACTTTTTTCATGTATTATAGTAACAGGTAAAATACATACAACTAATACCATTAGCCATCATGACAGGAAGGTAAATATTAAGGACGGTTACTATGAAACTAAACTATAACGAAAAAGAACTGCATCAGCTTTTACAGAATTTCCACGACTTAACAAAACTGACACTGACTCTCTACGATCCCGAAGGCGAATGGATCTTCAGTTATCCGACAAAAGAAAACTGTTTCTGCAGCTGCATCAAAACTTCCCCGGAAGGAGCTTCCCTCTGCGACGCTTCCGATCATGCTTCCTTCGAAGCCGCAAAAACTTCCGGCGAATGTGTCATTTATAAATGTCATGCCGGACTGATCGAAGCCACCGCCCCCATCGTCAGCGACGGTTTTACCATCGGCTACCTCATGATGGGACAGGTTACAAATGCCACTTCCCAGGAGCAGTTGCAGTCACTGATCGAACATGCGTTACATAAATATCACCTGAATACCACAGAAACCAATATTGCTAACGTAACATCATCCGATACATACGAAGCAAACAAATTAGTCGAATATGACAATTGGAAACAATATGCTAACGCAATCCCCTGCATCTCCGACACACAGATCCATGCCGCTGCAAGTATCATGGAAGCATGTATTTCCTCCATCCTGTACAAAAAACTGATTTCCATCGAGAAGCAGCAATTTGAGCAGAACATCAATGCCTATATTCTGAATCACCTGACCGAAGATCTGTCCGTAGACCGGCTTTGCGAGCACCTGCATCTGAGCCGCCGCAAACTCTACGAATACTCGGAAGAATTTTTGCATTGCAGCATTGCCAAATACATAAAAAAAATGCGCCTGCAGCATGCGCAGACACTGTTAACCGAAACAAATTTACCTATTTCCACAGTTTCCGAACAATGTGGCTTCTCCGACTACAACTACTTCTGTCGGATTTTTAAACAGGAAAACGGTATGTCCGCACGAAGCTATCGCGCAGCACAACAGACATAATTTTTCTGTGATACTATATTTTTTTGCAAAACACACACTGTATATAACACTTTATGCATTAGACACACATACTGTATTTTCCATTTACGTTAACTCTCGCTTTATGTCGTGGTGATTTCACACACTTTTTGTTATCGTTTTTCCTGAAAGGAGGCAAAGGCAACAACATGGATCAGAAAAAGATCGGTCTTTTTTTAAAAGAACTCAGAAAAGAAAAAGAACTTACGCAAAGTCAGCTTGCAGAACAGCTCAACGTATCTGACCGAACCGTATCCCGCTGGGAAACCGGAACGAACTTACCAGATCTGTCTGTACTGGTTGAACTTGCAGATTTTTATGATGTTGATATCCGTGAAATCATTGACGGAGAAAGGAAAAGCGAGAACATGAATGTAGAAATGAAAGACACTTTAATGAAGGCGGCACAATACGCCACCGAAGACAAACATATGCAAATGAAAAAACTGACCGGATACATCCTGTCAGCATTCGGATGTTTCCTGATTTTATCCGGTTTCACTGTATTTCCAAGTGAAAGCGGCTGGGCAGCAAAATTTGCCATCCTGGGAGCCATTATCGTAACCATCGGAATCTTCCAGTTACTGAAAAAACGGAAATTACTAAAATCCATAATCATCTTTATTGCGATCCTATTTGGCATGATCTGGCTGGACTTCGCCAGCGTATGCTATATCCGACAGGCCCCACGATTCGCCTATTCCGTAGAATACAGCGACGAAACTGTCATCTATCACGCACCGTTCTACTCCGTATACAAATACGGCCGGGACACGCTTGGCGAATACTATCAAGTTTATATTGGACCGGATAATCTATAAAATTTAATAGTATAAATAAAGAGAAATCCTTTTCAACACGGTAAATGTGCATGTGCGGCTGGAGCCACTGTGTAAATGGAACAAAACTGAAAATAACTCCAACGAAAGGATTATTGTAAAATTTTCGTCGTGGCTGCTGCGTCTAGCCTGACCGCGGGAGTGTGTTTGAGGCTGCCGGGTTTGCAGCCGAGTTCGCGGGAGCGGTCAGATATAAGCGACGCAGTAGACACAGAAAATTTTTCAGATCCTTGTTGGAGTTATTTTCAGTTTGTTCCTTACCACCACACCTAGTGGCGATATTTATTGGCTTCCTTCAGACGTGCCATCGCTCTCGCCAGAGATGCCGTATTCCGATAATACTCCATCCGGCTCTTATGCTGCAGCAATCGTTCCTCTGCACGCTCTTTGGCCTCTTTTGCACGGCGCACATCAATCTCCTCCGGCCGTTCAATGGTATCCACCAGGATTTCCACCTGATTGTCGGAATTGACTTCCGCAAAACCACTTCCACACACTGCCGGAATCATTTTTCCATCAGGAGTTCCAATGCGGACTTCTCCCTCTTTCAGTGCGATAACATATTCCTCATGGTTTGCCAGAATCTGAATTTCACCATCGATGGCCGGCAGTGCCACAGACTCCGCCTCACCATCGAAGAAAATTTTATCATATGCAATGATTTTTAAATGAAATGTAGCCATAGTCACACCTCACTAATGATTACCGTTCTTTGCTTTTTCAATGACATCGTCAATGGTTCCCACATTGAAAAATGCCCATTCCGGATACTCATCCATCTCACCGTCAATGATCTTTTTGAAACCTTTGACTGTCTCTTCCAGCGGTACGTATTTACCAGGAATGCCGGTAAATGTCTCAGCTACATGGAACGGCTGTGACAGGAAACGCTGAATCTTTCTTGCACGGTAAACAGTCGTCTTATCCTCCTCGGAAAGTTCTTCCATACCAAGGATGGCAATGATATCCTGCAGTTCTTTGTAGCTCTGCAGAATTTCCTGTACACGACGGGCAACTTCGTAATGCTCCTCACCGACGATATCCGGCTCCAGAATACGGGAGTTGGATTCCAGCGGATCAACGGCCGGATAAATACCCTGCTCAACGATCTTTCTGGAAAGTACGGTGGTTGCATCCAGATGTGCGAATGTAGTAGCCGGGGCCGGGTCAGTTAAATCATCGGCCGGTACGTAGATCGCCTGTACCGATGTAACGGAACCTTCTTTTGTGGAAGCGATACGCTCCTGCAGTTCACCAACTTCATTTGCCAGTGTCGGCTGATAACCTACGGCTGACGGCATACGTCCAAGCAGTGCAGATACCTCAGAGCCAGCCTGTACATAACGGAAAATGTTATCGATAAATAACAGCACATCCTGATGCTCTTTGTCACGGAAATACTCTGCCATGGTCAGACCTGTTTCAGCCACACGCATACGTGCTCCAGGTGGCTCATTCATCTGTCCGAACACTAAGGCTGTTTTTTCCAGAACGCCGGATTCTTTCATCTCAGTCCAGAGGTCATTACCCTCACGGGAACGCTCTCCGACACCGGTGAAAATGGAATATCCACCATGCTCTGTTGCAATATTTCGGATCAGCTCCTGGATCAGAACGGTTTTACCTACACCGGCGCCACCGAACAGACCAATCTTACCACCTTTGGAATACGGTGCCAGAAGGTCGATAACTTTGATACCTGTCTCCAGAACCTCAACTACCGGGCTCTGGTCCTCAAAGGATGGTGGCTCTCTGTGGATACACCAGTTTTCCTTTGCCTCCACCGGTTCTCCATCATCGATTGCCTCACCCAGAACATTAAACAGTCGTCCCAGCGTTGCTTTTCCTACCGGGACCGTGATACCGGCACCGGTTGCTGTTACTTCCATATCACGATGAAGCCCTTCACTGGAAGCAAGCATGATACATCTTACGGTATCATTTCCAATATGCTGTGCCACTTCCATGACACATTTTTTTCCATTATTTTCAACTTCGAGTGCATCTTTGATGCATGGAAGGTTATGGTCGGAAAACTCTACGTCTACAACAGGTCCCATGACCTGAACGATTTTTCCTTTATTCATATCGCTTCACCTCTCTTATTTTTTCTTGTTCTTCTGCGCCTTGGCACCTGCAATGACCTCAGTAATTTCCTGAGTGATCGCAGCCTGACGCACACGATTGTATTCAATTTCCAGATCATGAAGCATCTGCTTTGCACTGTCGGTAGCGGTCTGCATCGCCATCATTCTGGAATTGTGCTCACTGGCATAAGACTCTACCAGTGCGCCGTATACAAATCCACACACTACATTCGGAATCAGACTGTCCAGAACGGATTCTACGGACGGATGAAATGTCATCTCATCACTGTATCCTTTCAGATTTTTGTGTGTATACTCTTCTCTCTGCAAAGGAAGAAGTTTGAACATGTCCGCTTCCATCTTGAATGCATTGATCATTTTTGTATAAATAATGTAAACCTCATCCAGTTCCTCACGTACATATGCATCAATCAGCTGCAGGCCAATGTGACGCGCCCTGTAAAGGGTCGGATTCTGCACAGTATAACTGAATTCTCCGTCAATATTTACATCTTTTTTCATGAAATACTGCCGGCCAAGCTCACCTACCACAAACAATTTGTTCTGACCGCCCTTGTCCAGCTGCTCTGATGCAAGTTTCAGAACATTGTGGTTGTAAGCTCCTGCCAGACCCTTGTCCGCAGTGATCACCAGATAGCCGCGCTTTTTCTGGTCATCCGGAATATCTCTTCCGAAAAAGATATTGTTTGTATCCGGAACGGACTGCATAAAACGCGCCACCGCATTCTGCTGTGCAAAGAAAAACGGTTCCGTATCCGCCAGACTCTTCTTTGCTTTCTGCATCTTTGACGAAGAAATCATGTACATGGCACTGGTGATTTTCATCGTATCCTTGATACTCTGCATTCTGCTCTGTATCTCTCTTGCACTTGCCATGATAGACCTCCTATTTTACGTACTCCCTGGCGGCAGCGAGGATCTTATCGCCGAGTTCATCGGTCAGAACTTTTTTCTCGTTCAGCTCATCAATGATCTCTGAATGTGCATTTTTGAAATACTCCAGCATGCCCTTCTGAGTCTCTTTGATCTTCTTCACATCTACATTCAGGAAAATCTTATGTGTGGCAGTCCACAGTGTGATAACCTGCTCTGCCATACTAAGTGGCTGGCAAAGTGGCTGTTTTAACAGCTCCATCAGGCCTTTTCCATACTGTAACTGCTCCTTTGTATCATCATCCAGATCAGAACTGAACTGGGTAAATACTTCCATTTCACGATACTGCGCCAGATCGATACGAATACTTCCGGCTGCTTTCTTCATTGCTTTTGTCTGTGCGGCACCACCGACACGGGATACGGACAGACCTACGTTTACCGCCGGTCTCATACCGGAGAAGAATAAGTTGCTCTCCAGGAAAATCTGACCATCCGTGATGGAAATAACGTTAGTCGGAATGTATGCGGATACATCACCGGCCTGTGTCTCAATGATTGGCAGCGCTGTGATGGAACCGCCGCCCAGTTTGTCGTTCAGACGACTGGAACGCTCCAGCAGTCTGGAATGCAGATAGAATACGTCACCCGGATAAGCCTCACGTCCAGGAGAACGTTCCAGCAACAGGGACAATGCACGGTAAGCTACCGCATGTTTGGACAAATCATCGTAAACGATAAGTACGTCCTTTCCCTGATACATGAAATACTCTGCCATTGCAGTTCCCGCATACGGTGCAATGTACTGCAGCGGAGCCGGATCACTGGCGGTTGCTGCTACGACGATGGAATAATCCATCGCATCATGTTTTTTCAATGTTGATACAATTTTTGCAATTGTAGATGCTTTCTGACCAATTGCTACATAAATACAGATGACATCTTTCCCTTTCTGGTTGATCATTGCATCCGTTGCAATGGATGTCTTACCTGTCTGACGGTCACCGATGATCAACTCCCTCTGTCCACGTCCGATTGGGAACATGGAATCGATGGAAAGGATTCCTGTCTCTAACGGTTCACTGACAGATTTACGATCAATGATGCCCGGTGCCTCATTTTCAATTGGTCGGTAATCATCTTCCTCGATATCACCCTCTCCGTCAATCGGAGCGCCCAGGGCATTGATGATTCTTCCGACAAATTTATCTCCAACCGGAATTCCGGCTTTCTTTTTGGTTCTTGTTACCTTGGTTCCTTCCTTGATCCCTGTATCACGGCCAAACAGAATGACACCGATCTCATTTCTTCTGACATCCTGTACCATACCTTTTACGCCGTTCTCAAAGACAACGATCTCACCATACATGGCCTGGTCAATTCCATAGACAGTGGCAATTCCGTCACCAACCCAGATGACATGACCAATTTCCCGATCCTTCGCTTCGAAATCATAATTCTCGATTTCTTCCTTCAGGATGGAAATAATATCCTGTGAACTGATAGCGCTCATTGTCCTATCACCTCTTTCTTTTACCTTTTACTTCACTTATCGCTCCGCCTGTTATACTTCAGCCTGACTCTGAACCATGCCGAGCTGTTCCTGCATACCACGGATACGTCCGCTGATGCTCCAATCCCACTCACGGCCGTTTGCTGTGAGAACAAAACCGCCCACCAAGCGTTCATCCCGAATCATCTCAAGTTCTACCTGGTGTGCATCAAACTCTTCCAACAGAAATTTCTTGATGCCTTCCAGCTGGTTATCATCCGGTGCTGTCACATATCGCAATGTTGCGTTTACGATTGACTGATGTTCGTTTGCATACATTTTATATTCCTCCACGATCTCTTCCAGATATTCCACGTCAGAATAATCACAGAGAATCTTAATAAAATTCTGTAACTTTTTTTCCGGGAAAATACGGTCAATCACCGCATGTTTTTCCTCTTTGTAAACACTTGGGTCTGTCAGCACGCGCTGAAGTTCAGAACATTCCTGATAAATCTGCGCAGCATTTTCAAGATCCTCTATCGGAGCATTCAGCTCCCACAAAACTCTTACATATTTAGCCGTTGTTGCTGTCATGTTTGTCACCCGTTTTACTTAAAAACTCATTGTAAAGCTGTTCATCCGTGACCTTACTGCTATTCTCTCCAATAATCTTGACTGCTGCAGCCATGGCCAGAGTACCAATCTCTTTCTGTACATTCTGAAGTGCTTTGTCACGTTCTTTTTCCATATCCTGATTTGTCTTCTCAAGCAGTGCTGCGGATCGTTTCTCCGCATCGGAAACAATCTGTTTGTACTGCACATCTGCCCGTTGTCTGGCATCCGCCACAATCTGGACTGCCTCCTCTTTGGCTCCCTGCAGAGATGTCTCATACTGAGTTTTTAACTCCTGTGCTTCGGCATTTGCCGTATCTGCTTTTTCAAACTGTTCAGCCACCATCTGTTTTCTCTTTTCGATGATATTTAAAACCGGCTTGAACAGAAACTTTCTGATCAGGAAATAGAAGATCAACAGGTTCACAATGATCCATATAAGGTTTGAATCAATTCTCAGCATCCTGAAATCCTCCTTCTAAAAACAAAATCTCATGTCTTTGTTTTTTATTTGCAAAGGAAAATGATCAGAATAGCGACAACCATACCATAAATAGCAGTTGCCTCTGCCAGTGCACAACCAAGTAATAAGTTCTTGCTGATCTTGCTGTCAGCTTCCGGCTGTCTTGCTACAGCGTCTACTGCTTTACCTGTTGCGATACCAATACCTACACCTGCTCCAATTCCTGCTAATGCTGCGATACCAGCTCCGAGTGCGATCATCATAATAATTATCTCCTTTTCTCACTTCATATTCTGCCTGTCATATTATGCTTTCATTTTTGTTATTTTATAAAACTCACATAATTTGTGAGATCACTGACAGGACTTTCTGATATGTTACGTTACAGGTTTTCTGCCAAATTACATTGACTTTTACTCCGCCTGCAACTCAATGGCTTCTTTGATGTACAACGATGTCAGGAACACAAATACATATGCCTGGATCAATCCATCAAAAATATCAAAATAGAAACTAAATACCAGCGGTACCACCATCGGCACAACCGCTTTGATCAGCTCCATAATAACAAACGCGCCGAGTACATTTCCGAACAGTCGTAAACATAACGAAAACGGTCGGATGAAAATTTCCAGAACATTGATTGGTGTAATGATTGCAACAGGCTGTGTAAATCCTTTCGCCCATTTCTTCACACCTTTCGCCCGGATACCGGCGGCTTCCACCAGTATGATACTCATCAACGCAAGAGCGATCGTACAATTCAGGTCCTTTGTCGGAGGCTTAAATCCAAATAAGCCAATTACATTTGCAATACCGATAAACAGACCGACGCTCATCAGATAAGGAATATAACATTTTCCTTCCTCTCCGAGCAGTCCTTCGAAAAATCCGTAGAATTTTCCGATACACACTTCCAGAAACAATTGTCTCTTTCCGGGATTTTCCACACTTAAATTTCGTGTCAGGAAAATCGATGCCACTATGACAACTGCCATAATGATCCACATAACGACAACTGATTCCGCGATTTTGATTCCACCAAAAATGGGTATCGTGAACACCGTCTTGACACTCAATTGGTCGATCAACTCATCTACCAGTCCGTTCGTAGCGGTCACCTCCTTCTTCTTTTCTCTCTTCTGTTTTTGTTTTCTCCTAAAATGTTTTCCCATTCATTACCGATGGTAAATCGGACATTCGCAATTCTTTTACTACTTACTCATGAACACAGTCCTTTAATGACCTGCTTTCATTTCGTAAATGATACTGCTTTCTCAAATTGGTACTACCATTATTTAGTAGAAAATAAAAGACCGCGGTTGTTTCCAGAACTCCTTACCCCCGTTGGTCTTTTCGTGTATTTATATTAATACAATTTCCAGATTTTGCAATCGGCAAATTTTCCCAAAATGTTTTTTCAATAAAACTTTTTTTCAGCAAAATCACGATTGACAATTTTTCATTTAACAGATTATTTCCTGGTTATGCACTTTTTTATATCTTTTTTCGGTAAAATTGCATACTTTACGAAAAACGAATCTTACAAATGGTCCTGCATAAAACAACTGCCAGAACAATGCTATCGGGAAATTTCGCGCTGCTGTCTGCAACCAGTTACCAAGCAGCATATCTGTTCCTTTAAAATCATTCAATATAGAACCGAAAAAGCTCATGATCGGACACATAAATGCTACGGTCAGTGAAGAAATCAGCACGATCAGCAAAATCCGGAGGGTATTTCGCGGATCTACACACTGAAATGCAATGCGCTTTACAATTCTCTCCACAAACAGAGCCTCAATAAGAAAAGCAATTACTCCCATGATTGGAAGTTCTTCAAGCGCCAGTATAAAAACCTGATTTGTCATCTCCCCCTGTGCTGTCGCAATGTTGTAACAAACCATTCCGTAAACCATGACAGCCACCATGAGAATGGAAAAGCATACATTTTGTAATTTTGTTTTTGGCATAAAAAACTCTCCTTTCCTGCTGACAAATAACTTTGCATCTAAAATGTGTGTTGTTCGTTAGCATTCCGGGAGAATGTGCGTTTCCAATTATAATATACCAATTTATTCCGGATTCCGGTTTGTAACAATGACTACGAATATGTTCCACTGTTTCATAGTTACGACGGTTGGAATCCTATTGTATTTTCTTTCAGCAAGATTATATTATCACTAAAAAATCGCCTTCATAAGAATTTTTTTCAAATTCAGCAAATCGCGCAGAGACTGTTTGTGAATCATGGACCCTCTGCGCATTTTTAACAAATGTTCTCTACATAGACGGTTGATTCGTTTGCACCTGTTAATGTTAAACAAAAAACGTTTTTTTCGACATCCATAAAAAACTATTCCTTCAGAATTTCTTAATATGTATTCTCTCCATTCCTTAATAAGTCTCTGGGATAATCCGATAAGCACATAACTTTAAAAATGTCTTTGACATTCTTGTTATGAATGTATATAGCTAATAATTTAAGGGAGAACGTTATGATCAGTTACTTGGCACAGGGAATGTATATTTTCAAATGGTGTATTCCATTTGGCATCCTTTTATTTGCAGTCGTTGAAACACTGCTTTTTATTACAAAAAAGAGACAGATTAATAAACTTGGCAAAGGAGATTTTTTCAGTCTCGGATGTGAACTATTGCTTTCCATCTATTTTTGCACGATTTTATGGATCACAGGAATTATCGGACAAGAATATTCCTTCCATTTTTCAGACTTTTCCATTGGAAATCTATTAGAGGTTCCGTTTGTGGGGGCCTCTCTGAAAATGGTTGCCCTGAATTGCATGTTGTTTATGCCATATGGTTTTCTGGTGGCACTCGTCTTTCGGAAACATAGATTTTCATGGTGGAAATTTGTTCTGATTGGATTTTGCACAACATTTGCGATTGAGTTTATTCAGTCCTTCACCGGCAGATTAGCAGAATTGGATGATCTGATCACCAATACATCTGGTTTTGTCGCTGGTGCGTTTATGGCCAGCGGAATCTACAGCCTTTGTATCGCTACAGAAAAGAAAGAACGCCTGAAAGGACTTTTGAAAATCATCTGTCCGATTGTCCTTTTACTGATTGCATTTGCCGGCTTATCAACCATTGCAACCGGCGATCAGGCGCAGGAAGAACGGGATGCTTATTATGAAACCTATGGATTCAGTGATCAAAAAATAGATTCCATCAGCGAATTTAGCATTTCGTATCAATCAGCTACTTATACCACCGACAGTGATACCGAACTTGCTGACAATGAAACTGTCTGGTTTAGCTGGATGGGCAACAGCATTGAAAATAAAGCTGCCTCCTATCAGCTTCAAGATCAAAATACCGCAGAGGAGTTCGAATTAGATCCGGATAGAATTTATATTACAATCAAATTCGATACACCGCAGACTTTCAAATTCGAAAACAATTCTTCATGGGAAATGTCTGATGTGACTTATATGATGGTGTGCATAAATGACGGTACGATCTGGTACCGTTCCAATACTGAGTACTTCCAACATACCGCCATCTATAAGAATCCGCAATACCCATATGAGATCGATGAACAATTAATTGATGAGATAAAGTCATACATTAGCGCTCATTAGTATAAACTTGCATAGAGTATTCTTGAATAAGTTAGATTAAAATAGATCAATAATATTGATTAAAATAAATCATTCTGCTAATATAAACATTATGTTATACTCAAAAACAGCAAATGCGAAGACAAGGAATAGTAACTGTCCTACTTTTTTCAGAGAGTTGCCGGTTGGTGTGAGGCAATAAAAGAAATACAGTGAACTCGCCTTTGAGCAGCAAATCTGAATACAATAGTAGGGTTTGACGGAATCTCACCGTTACAGGAGAACAGCATGACAGTGCTGATGAGTGCGTATTTGATACGAAGTAGAGTGGTACCGCGGAACAATGGCTTTCGTCTCTACAACTATTACATGGTTGTAGGGATGAGAGCCTTTTTTATACACTCCTGATTGTATATAACTCTTCTCCTACTGCCGAAATCCAGGAATATAATAACATTCCTGCTGCGAAATGCTCGTCATGCAGCTACAGGATAACTGCATGATGAAACAAATGATTACATGATAGCTAACGGATAAGGAGGAACAGAGGACTATGAAACATTATGAGAATTATGAAAGAGCTTATTTTATGCCACCAGAATGTACTTATGACTGGGTGAAAAAAGAATATATCACGAAAGCGCCACTCTGGTGCTCGGTAGATTTAAGAGACGGAAATCAGGCGTTAGTAGAGCCAATGAGTCTGGACGAAAAAATCCAGTTTTTCCAGATGCTTGTAAAAATCGGATTCAAACAGATTGAAGTCGGATTCCCGGCAGCTTCCGAAACCGAATATGATTTTGTCAGAACATTAATTGAGCAGGATATGATTCCGGATGATGTCACCATTCAGGTACTTACCCAGGCAAGAGAACACATTATTAAGAAAACATTTGAGGCTATTGAAGGCGCACCAAACGTCATCGTCCACCTGTATCTTTCCACTTCCGTGGCACAGAGAGAACAGGTTTTTCATAAGAGCAAAGAAGAAATCATAAAAACTGCCGTAGACGGTGCCATCATGGTAAAAGAACTTGCGGACAAACAGAGTGGAAATATTTATCTGCAGTACAGCCCGGAAAGCTGCACCGGAACAGAAGTGGATTACGCAGTAGAAATCTGCAATGCGGTACTTGATATCTGGCAGCCGACACCGGATCACAAAGCCATTATCAACATTCCGGCTACCGTAGAAAATTCCATGCCGCATGTATTTGCCACACAGATTGAATACATTCACAAACATTTAAAATACAGAGATGCCGTTTTATTGTCTCTGCATCCGCATAACGATCGTGGCTGCGCAGTCGCAGATGCAGAACTCGGTGTTCTGGCAGGCGCAGACCGTATCGAAGGCACGTTATTTGGCAATGGCGAACGCACCGGAAATATGGATATCGTCACCATGGCCATGAATCTGTTTTCCCATGGTGTTGATCCGGAGCTTGATTTTTCTGATATGTCAGCCATCCGCGCAGGCTATGAAACTTACACCGGAATGAAAGTGCATGAGCGTCAGCCGTATGCCGGCGATCTGGTATTTACCGCATTTTCCGGTTCCCATCAGGATGCCATTTCCAAAGGAATGACCTGGCGTGAAACACACAAAACCGACAAATGGACCGTGCCGTATCTGCCCATCGATCCGAAAGATATCGGACGCACTTATGACGGCGATGTCATCCGCATCAACAGTCAGTCCGGAAAAGGTGGCATCAGCTATATTTTAAAACAGAACTTCGGCGTTGTTCTGCCGGAAGCAATGCGGGAAGACGTAGGCTATGCCATCAAGCAGGTTTCCGACGAAATGCATCAGGAACTGTCCCCACAGAGCGTATACGAAATATTTGAAGAACAGTATCTTCACTCCATGAACTACTTCCGCATTACCGAAAATCATTTCAAACAGTTAACGGATGGCATCATGGCCGAAGTCACTATTTTAAACGGTGAAAAAGAAACCGTTATCGATGCCAACGGAAACGGTCGTCTGGATGCAGTCAGCAACGCTGTCAAACAGTTCTTTAATATCGACTACACCTTAATGAACTATGAGGAACATGCCTTAACCCAGACAACATCCTCCAAGGCGATTGCCTATGTCTGCATCAAAAAAGACAACACGACTTACTGGGGCGCAGGCATCGACGAAGACATCATCAAGGCCTCCATTCAGGCACTGTGCGTCAGCGTCAACAAAATGCTTGCCATACAGAAAAGCAGCGCCTGCGAAGATGTCCGCCTGACAAAAATGCTGAACTACATCCAGAACCATTACCAGAATGTGACATTAGCAGATATGTCTCAGGAATTTCACCTGACAGAGCCATACATCAGCAAATACATTCGTGAAAAATCCGGAGTAACCTTCGGCGAACACGTCACAAACATCCGCATGAAAAAAGCATGCACCCTGTTAAAAAACGGAAACATGACAGCAGAAAACATCGCGGCCTCCATCGGCTATCCAAACGTCGAACACTTCAGCCGCACCTTTAAAAAGAAATACCATATGACCCCAATCCAATATCGTGAGTCCAAAAATTAAATTTCAGAAAAGCATATACAAAATATACTAATCAGCTTTTTGTATATGCTTTTTTCATAAGAAAAACTTAAAATCCGTTACAGTTCACTCATCATATGTATTCAGATATCAATCATGCTTGCATGAGGAGATATCAGGATACATTATGATGAAAAGAACGCCTTTTATGAGCAAAAGTAGCCGATGCCTTCTTGAACAAAGCTCAAGAAGTATCGCTCACAAGCGAGTTCTTTTGCGAACGGTGCGAGTGAACTGTAAATGAAATCCGGGGCTTTTACATATATGTCTGACTTTTATTTGACTTGTCAGTCCTTTTACGACATAATGAAAGCAGGGGCTTTTTACTTGTGTAGTATATGATATGTTCAGAACAGGATCCGAATGGTTCTGGCTTATGATCATATACACAAAATTTGGAGGAGGTTTTTTATGGCAGCACAAATCACGGCCATCATCATTTTCCTGGTTATGTTTGCATTCATTATCACGGAAAAAATTCCACGGCACATTGCGACAACACTCTGTAGTGTTGCAACGCTCATTCTCGTGTTTGGTGTCTGTATGCACAGTTCTACTGCGTTATTCGAGACACTAAACTTTCAGTCTTTTACATCTGTTGATTTCTGGCGGGCAGGCGCGGAGGCCACCGAAAGTACGAAAGGAATCAACTGGCAGACAATTATTTTCATCCTTGGCATGATGATCATGGTCGAAGGAATGGCAATTTCCGGATTTTTCTCCTGGCTTTGTCTGACCATTGCAAAAGCAGTCAAATACAATACCACAAAAATTTTTGTGATGTTTATGATTCTGGCATTCGTACTGTCCATGTTTATCGACAGTATCACAGTTATTCTGTTTCTGGCCGCAATCACCATCACGCAAAGCAAACTGTTGCAATTTGATCCGATTCCGGTGATCATCGCAGAAATATTCTGTTCGAACCTGGGTGGCTCTTCCACGATGTGTGGTGATCCGCCAAATATCATTATCGGAACCGCATTGCATTATACATTTACCGATTTCCTGTTCAATACCGGAGTGATTGCGATCATATGTCTGGTGCTGATGATCTTTTACTTCTATCTGTGCTTCCGCAAAAAACTGAGCACAAATAATCTTTCCGAAGAAGAGATTGCAAAAATGCCATCCCCGGACAGTGCGATTACCAACAAGCGTTCCTTTATTATCAGCTGCATTATTTTTCTCTGTGTAGTTGTGCTGTTGGTCACACACGGGCAGACAGGATTGACCGTTTCCACCATCGGCGTCATCGCGGCTTTGGCAACATGCATTACAGCAAGTAAAAACGCGAAACAGATTTTACGCCGTATTGATTATCCGACCCTTGTGTTCTTCACCGGATTATTCATCGTAGTCGGCGGTCTGGAAGAAACCGGTATTCTGGAACTGATCGCAAACTTTATCCATACGATCAGCGGTGGAAATGTGACATTTATCGTAATCATTATCATCTGGGTATCTGCGGTGGCCAGCGCCATCATAGATAATATCCCATTTTCCGCTACGATGATTCCGATCATCAAAAGCCTTGCAGCGGCATCCGGAGCAGATTTATCCGTTCTGGCCTGGACACTGGCACTGGGCACCGACATCGGTGGAAGTGCTACCCCGATTGGCGCATCTGCCAACGTAGTTGGTATCGCCGTTGCATCCAAAAACGGTCATCATATTTCCTGGAAACAGTATTGTACCTACGCGATTCCGGCAACACTGATCGTAATTGCAGTATCAATGCTATATATCATTTTCAGATATATATAATTCAGAACTCAGAATTGATTTCTGATGCGAAATCCGGGTCTGCATTGCA
>Ga0129310_1001398_pt1 | contig 21308 bp, 18 predicted proteins | sample Go1ome_2_FD_94433 | JGI IMG/M metagenome (GOLD analysis project Ga0129310, IMG submission 94433) | Western lowland gorrila individual fecal microbial communities from Wisconsin, USA - Go1022A metagenome | ecosystem: Host-associated > Mammals > Digestive system > Large intestine > Fecal | place...
CCGATGAGGTTCGGCATATCGATGACCTCATTGATCTTAGAAAAACTCATTCGGGTGGTTTTTCCGAGCTGTATGGGCTTAACATTCACCATCGGCTTTATCACTCCTTAATAAAAATCCGGTCCGGACAGGCGGAAAATACTGTCAAACCACATCTTGTGAAAGTCAAAAAACAGCCTTTTCGCGCACATATCCATTATGATACATTATGATATTATACACCAAATCACGGAAAAAGTCAAGCATTTAGTGATAAAAAAAACGCGGAATAATCCGCGCATTTTTGTTATTAGGGACGATTTTTTTGCCCATTTTGACAAACTTCGCGAAAAATAGCCGCGAATTTGTAATACTTCGCACAAAACGGCGAAAAACAGCAAACAAGATACAAATTCCGGATCACGAATTCCGAAATGCAATAGCCGCAGCCGAAATATCGTCCCTGCTGCCTGCCCTGGAGCGTTCCCTGAGGTGTTCCCTTAGCGCGGGGAGTTCCTCTCTGGAAAGCCCCGGGAGCCTTGCTGCAAAGCTCGTGAAGTCCCCGCGGGAAAGAAACGAGTTTATCAGCCCGTCGCTCGAAAGCGTCACCGCTGTGAATTCCCCCCGGCGCCAGAAGCTGCGCACGCTGTTTATCGCGTCGCTGTCGCACAGGGAAGTCGTGAGATTGCCCATAAGGCGCTCGTCCTCCGGCATCGGGAACGTTATTTCCCCGTCGGCTGCCAGCGTGAATGTGCCGTCGCCTATCTGCATGCCGAAAAGCCCCCCGCTGTCCGCTGCCGCAAGGAGCAGGGTCGCGCCGTACATCACTTCCGGCTGAAGCCCGCCGTATTTCTCGGAGATGCCGCGCTCGTGGTCGTTGAGAGGCGAGAATGCCAGGTGCGCCGCTATCTCGTCGTTCCACCCGCAGATTATGTTGCCCGCTATTCTCCTTGCCGCCTCGCGGATATCCCCCGAAAACACCGCGGAAAGGCTGCCGTTGCGCTCGCAGAAATCCATCACGGAACGTATCGCGACGCGCGACGCCATCTCGCTGCCTGCTTCACTGCGGAAGTGCTTTTCGCTGCCGTGCCCGTCCGAAACTGCCGCAATAGCCAGCCCGTCCGAAACGTACACCCGCGCGCTGTCCTGGCAGGGGGTGCCGTTCTCCTCGTGGGAAGCCCCCCGCACCGACACCGCGTAACCGCTGAAAGGCATTACCAGCCTGCCTCGATGTCAGCGTTAATCTCGTCGCTCTCCGCGAATTCGCGTATCTGCTCCGCTGCGGCTTCCTGCTTGGTGTGAGCCTGTTCCCCGCTGTCCGCAAGGCGAACGCTGCGGCTGCCTATCTGCGAGGAAGTCACCGCAACGAACTTTATCAGCTTCGCGAGGGCTTCACCGTTGTGCGCGGTGACTACGCTGTCCGGGTCGCCGGTGAACTGCGCCAGTATGTCGAGGTCGGCGTCCTCGCCGATGGCTACTGCCGCCTTTATTCCGTTGGAATACCAGCGGTTCTTTGCGATGGTGTCAAGTCCCCTGACGTAATTGTCGGTGGGGTAGCCGTCGGACATGAGTATCATGACCGGCGCAAAAGACAGGCTCGGCGACTTCATGAACTCGTTCCTTGAAAGCTTCGACGCGAGTTCCGTCAGCGCTGCGCCGAGGTCGGTGACGTTTTCGGCTTCAAGGGGCTTCCACTCGAATTCCCCGATGGAAACGGGCGCGTCGTACATCCACTCGCAGCCGCCGGAGAACTTCAGCACTGCCAGTTTAATATCTGCGTCGGCTCCCCCGATGTCCTTTATCTCGGGTATCAGCTCTTCCATGACGGAATTAACGGTGCCTATCTTGCTGCCGCTCATGCTTCCGGAGCAGTCTATCACAAAGAATATCACCATGGACCTTTTGGCAATCTCTTCCGCGTCATCAAACGGATTTATCGGTGTTTCAGACATTTTTGCGACCTCCCTGAACGTTATTCTTACTGCTTCCATTATATCATCGTACGAGGGAATTGTCAACTAATTCGGAATTCGAGTTTTGCGCACCTGAGTTCATAATGCTAATGGATAATGTAACGGACTGCGCAAAACTATATTCGTAATTCGGAATTATTGTGTCCCGCTATGCGGGACGTTATCTCAAAAGATTTATAATAAAATACACAGGGCGAAAGAAGCAATTCACTTTCGCCCTGTGTTGTTTCACATAAAAGTTTTTTAAAATTTGTCCGCGAAGCGGACACCGAAATTCCGAATTCCGAATTACGAATTCCGAATTACGAATCAACCCTGCGTTATTTTTCGCTGCAGAACTTTACTTCCTTGCCCTCGAGTATCATGTTCGTCGTGCGGACTGCGCACATCTTGCCGCACATCGAGCAGGAATGCCTGTCAGCCGGGGGAACGCTCTCGAAGTACGCGCGCGCCTTTTCGGGGTCTGCGGCTACCTTGAACATCTCCTCCCAGTCGAGCTTGTGGCGCGCTGCTGCCATCTCGTTGTCCTTGTCGCGCGCGTGGGGGATTCCCTTTGCGATGTCAGCGGCATGGGCAGCTATCTTGCTGGCGATGATGCCCTCCTTGACGTCGTTGAGGTCGGGGAGCCTGAGGTGCTCAGCCGGCGTAACATAGCACAGGAAGTCCGCGCCGCTTGCCGCAGCGATGGCGCCGCCTATAGCCGATGTGATGTGGTCGTACCCCGGGAAGATATCCGTGACCAGCGGGCCGAGAACATAGAACGGCGCGTTGTGGCAGATGCGCTTTTCCAGCTTCATATTGGCTTCTATCTCGTTCATGGCCATATGACCGGGACCCTCTACCATTACCTGCACGTCCTTTGCCCACGCGCGTTCAGTCAGGGCGCCGAGTTCGATGAGCTCGGATATCTGCCCCGCGTCAGTCGCGTCGTCGATGCAGCCGGGGCGCAGCGCGTCGCCGAGGGAGATAGTCACGTCGTATTCCCGCAGAATGTCGAGAACTTCGTCGTAATGCTCATAGAACGGGTTCTCGTTGCCCGTCATCATCATCCACGCGAACAGCAGCGAGCCCCCGCGGGAAACTATGTTCATCTTTCTCGGGTCGCGGCGGAACGCCTCAATGGCGCGGCGGTTGATACCAGCGTGAATGGTCATGAAGTCCACGCCCTCTTCAGCGTGCGCCCTTACCACCTTGAGGAAGTCCTCAGCGGAGATCTCCAGCAGGTCCTTGTCGAGGTAGCCTATCGCGTCATACATCGGCACGGTGCCTATCATCGCGGGGGAACGCTCCACCAGCTGCCTGCGGAACGTGTTGGTCTTGCCGTAATTCGACAGGTCCATTATCGCTTCCGCGCCGAATTTTATCGCCATGTCCACCTTCTGCATTTCCATGGTGTAATCCTTGCAGTCGCCGGAAATGCCGAGGTTGACGTTTATCTTTGTTTTCAGCCCCGAGCCTACGCCCTCAGCGGAAAGCGCGGTGTGGCGCACGTTCGCGGGAATGGCCACCCAGCCCTTTGCCACCAGCTCGCGGAGCTTTTCGGGGTCCATGTATTCTTTCTGTGCGACGGTCTGCATTTCGGGGGTGATAATGCCCTTTTTCGCAGCCTCCATCTGGGTCTTGTATTCTCTCATTTGTCTTCCTTTCCGGGACTTTCCGGCAGCAGCCGGTAGAAGTGCCCCAGCGGGCCGTGTCCCTTGCCTATGTTTATTCCGTGCTCGATGGCGCCGGTCACGTAGTCCTTTGCTTTGGCGACAGCCTCCGGCAGGGGTTCCCCCTGCGCCTGGAATGCCGCTATCGCCGACGAAAGCGTGCACCCGGTGCCGTGGGTGGTCGTGGTTGCTATGCGCTCGTGCGAATATGTGTGGAACTGCTTTCCGTCGAAAAGCACGTCAGTGGCTTCACCGTCGAGGTGCCCTCCCTTTATCAGGACTGCCCCCGCGCCGTGCGCAAACAGGCTGAGAGCCGCTGCCTTGATGTCGGTGAAGTCCGAAATGGCGCAGCCCAGCAGCTTTTCAGCCTCGGGAATATTCGGGGTCAGCAGCGTGCACATGGGTATCACCGTGTTGATGAATGTGGACAGCGCCGCGCCCTGCATGAGTTCAGTGCCGGCAGTTGCAGCGATTATGGGGTCGCACACGACTATCTCAGGGTCGAACTTCATCAGCGCCGCTGTGACTGCATGCATAGCGCCGGCGTCGGGCAGCATGCCTATCTTCACCGCGTCAACTCGGATATCGGAGAACACCGCTTCAAGCTGGTCGTATATCACCGACGGCGAAACGCTCATGCTGGAAATAACGCGCCCGGTGTTCTCGGCGACAACGGAAGTTATCGCGCTCATGCCGTAGCACCCCAGCGCTGAGAATGTCTTTAAATCGGCCTGAATGCCGGCGCCACCGCTGCAATCGGAACCTGCGATGGTAAGACAGTTTTTCATGGGTCAGCCCTCCTAAACAAAACGGACTTCCGCTGAATAGAAGAAGTCCGGAGATATTATGTCACGGCTTCCCTACGATGGTATTGACCAACAGGTTCAAAGGGTCGGGCAGAAGCCCTCTCAACTCTCGCGAGTACCCCCAGCAAATATTCTGTTGTAATTATACCACAACCGTCCGGCTTTGTCAAGCGGGACCGCGTGCAGGAACGGAAACGAAACCACCGCACGCGCCCGGAGTTCCCCATAAAGACAGCCGCCCTATAAAAGCAGCCGCCCCCATGGTCTGAGGGCGGAAAGCTGATTCCTTATCAGAAATCGATGTCGTTTACTGCGGAATTAGCAAGCTGCAGTTCCTTCTTGGGGACGCGCTTGAGGGGGTTGTACACGAACTTCTTGCATGAGTCGTAGGACTTTACGTCGCCCATCTTCGAGCACCTTATCTTGTCGCCGTCCAGCGCGGTACCCAGTTCGCAGTATTTGCAGGAGGGCTTTATGTTATTGCCAAAAAGCTTTTTCTTTGCCATGTTCGTTCCTCCGTTCAGAGCATGTAACTCGGGCAGAGCATTCTGTCCCTGTATAATATTATATCACACCCCGGCAGAATTGTCTACCACAATACAACAACATTTTTTCTCCGGCTTTTTGGTGATTGTGCACAAATCCCCGACGCAAAAATCCCCCGCTCAATTGAATTGAACGGGGGATAATTTATTCAGCCATCAGACTAAGCAGCCGGATCAAGCCTTGTTGAGTCTTGCCTCGATCTTGTCGAGCTCGTCGTACAGAGCCTGCGGAATGTTGCCGCCCTTTGCCTTGATGTCGTCGTTGTAGTATCTGCGCATCTCAGCGATCTCCTTCTTCCAGAGGTCGATGTCAACTGCAAGCAGCTTGTCCTCAACTTCGGAAGTAACCTCGTCCTCGATACCCTTGAAGTTGATGTCGCCCTTCTTAGGCAGGTAGCCGATAGGAGTCTCAACAGCGTCAACCTTGCCCTCGCATCTCTTGATGATCCAGTCGAGCACACGCATGTTGTCGCCGAAGCCCGGCCAGATGAAGTTGCCGTTCTCGTCCTGCTTGAACCAGTTAACGTTGAAGATCTTAGGAGCCTTGTCGCCGAGCTTCTCGCCCATCTCGAGCCAGTGTGCCCAGTAGTCGCCTACGTTGTAACCGATGAACGGCTTCATAGCCATAGGATCGTGACGGAGTACGCCTACAGCGCCGGTAGCAGCTGCGGTTGTCTCAGAGGAAACAGCGGAGCCCATGTAGGTGCCGTGTACCCAGTCGAAGGACTGATATACCAGCGGAGTTGTGGAAGCGCGTCTGCCGCCGAAGATGATAGCGCTTACAGGAACGCCGTCCGGGTTGTTGAACTCAGGGGATACGCACGGGCAGTTTACAGCCGGAGCGGTAAATCTGGAGTTCGGGTGAGCAAGCTTCTTGTTCTTGCCGGTAGCGGGGTCGATCTCAGAAGTGAACTCAACACCGTTTACCTTTGCGCCCTTCCACTCCGTTGCGTCAACAGGCGGGTTCTTGTCAAGACCCTCCCACCAAACGGTGTTGTCTGCATTGTTCAGAGCAACGTTGGTGAAGATGGTGTTCTTCATGGTGGAAGCAAGTGCGTTGTAGTTGGACTTAGCGTTAGTACCAGGAGCTACGCCGAAGAAGCCGTTCTCGGGGTTGATAGCGTAGAGTCTGCCGTCCTTGCCGGGCTTCATCCAAGCGATATCGTCGCCTACGGTGAATACCTGGTAGCCCTGCTCCTTGTATACAGCCGGAGGAATCAGCATTGCGAGGTTGGTCTTACCGCAAGCAGACGGGAATGCAGCAGTGATATACTTCATCTCGCCATCGGGCTTCTTAACGCCGAGGATAAGCATATGCTCAGCCATCCAGCCCTCGTTCTTGCCCTGGTAGGAAGCGATACGCAGTGCGAAGCACTTCTTGCCCAGCAGAACGTTTCCGCCGTATGCAGAGTTGATGGACCAGATTGTGTTCTCCTCAGGGAACTGAACGATGTATCTCTTCTCGGGATCAACGTCAGCCTTGCTGTGCAGACCGCGAACGAAGTCGTCAGAGGAATCGCCGAGGTTCTTGAAAGCATCAGCGCCCATTCTGGTCATGATGTTCATGTTCAGAACAACATAGATGGAGTCAGTCAGCTCAACGCCTACCTTAGCGAGGGAGGAGCCGATCGGACCCATGGAGTACGGAATAACGTACATTGTTCTGCCCTTCATAACGCCGTCGTACATGGGGGTCAGCATAGCCTTCATTTCCTTAGGATCCATCCAGTTATTGGTGGGGCCTGCGTCCTTCTTCTCGCGGCAGCAGATGAAAGTTCTGTCCTCAACTCTTGCAACATCGTTGGGGAGAGTTCTGTGATACAGGCAGCCGGGGAGCTTCTCCGGATTCAGTCTGTACATCTTGTCCTTATTGCCGTCGGGCAGGGAGCAAACCTCGTTGGTAAGCTCATCAAGCTGCTCCTTGGAGCCGTCGATCCAGATCACCTGGTCAGGCTTGGTGAGAGCAACCATCTCGTCAACCCACTTGATAACGTTAGGGTTCTTGGTTAATACACCGGGATTTCTTGCCATAATAGTTATCTCCTTCTAACATGAATTTGAAATAACGAGATAAGCAGCGGACGCTGACGCCCGGACACCATATCTCCATGTATACCATTATACTAGATATTCTGCAATAAGTCAAGACGAATTTTTCAATTTTCAGCAAATTTCTTTGTAATTGTATACAAACTTCATATGTCTGCCATATCATCACGGAAAGGCAGGCGCTCCGCGGCGATGATATCATCGAACCGTATTTCCGTGCGGACTATGGTCATTTTCCGGAAAGTCGCGTCGAATCCGGTAAGTACGCCCTCGGTCAGCTCGTAGTGGTCGCCGTCGTAATGCCTTACCCTTACCATATCGCCGCGCCGGAATTCCGTAAGTGCCGCCGAAAGCTCCTCCGCCTGGTCGTCGGAAAGCTCCCGGCGCGGCTCCCGCACGCGTTCCTGCTGCCGTATAAGATCGTAATATCCCCTCAGCGACGCGAACGGCATGAACTGCCGCGCCCTGTCGGGTTTTCGCGTATTCTGCATGATATCACCCTCCGTTGTGGCCGCCGACCATCTGATTTCTGCGGATACCGGTCGCCTTTTTCTCAAGGCTCATCGCCTTTATTAGCGCATTCTTGCCGAAGCGCTGCTTTATGTTGATTATCGCCTGCTGCATGTTCTTTTCCTTTTCCTCGGCTGCGGGGTCCATGAACAGGTCGAATCCGCTGTTCTCCTCCCCTGTCAGCCCGCCGAAGCCAATATTTATGCTGCGTATCGGGACGTTCCTGCGGGTGGTCTCGCGGTAGAGCTGTTCCATTCTCTCCGCAAGCTTCTGATGAGAGCCAGTGCATACCGTCAGACGGCGGTTCCCTCCGGTCGGTAGGTACGCATCATCGGAATACCCGACCACAAGTGAAACATAGTCCGCGGCGAGCTTCTTTTCGACCAGCTCCAGTGCAAGCGTGTCCACCATTTCTTTCATGACGAGCAGTGCGTTGTCGTAGTCGTAGTCCTCGAAGAGTATCTGCCCGTTGGATATCGAGTGGCTTTTGGATTCGTACGCCTGTATCTCCGCGATGGTACATGGCTCGCGCCCCCAGGCGTGGTCTATCAGGAACTGCGCGTTTATGCCGAACTCCTTGTACAGGATATTCTCGTCCATGTGGGCAACTCCGTGCAGGTCACGGACGCCGTATTTCTCCAGCCGCCGCGCTATCCCAGGGCCGACGTTCCAGAAATCCGTTATCGGGCGGTGGTGCCACAGTCTTTCACGGAATATACGCTCGTCAAGCACGCCGATGTGATCCGGGACGTGCTTCGCCATGATGTCCAGGGCTATCTTCGCCAGGAACAGGTTAGTACCGACGCCGGCGGTGGCTGTGATATGCGTCTGCCGGAACACCGCGTCCATCAGCATGTTTGCAAGCTTCTTCGGCGAAACGCCGTACATTCTGAGGTACGGCGTGGCGTAAATGAAGCACTCGTCGATGGAGTACACATGGATATCCTCCGGGCTGATGTACCGCAGATACACGCCGTATATCTCCGCGGACACCTCCATGTAACGCTTCATTCGCGGGAGTGCCGTGATATACTGCACCCGGTCGGGTATCTCAAAAACGCGGCAGCGGTTGCGTATGCCAAGTTCCTTCATTGCCGGGGTTATCGCAAGGCAGATAGCTCCGCGCCCCCTGGAAGGATCGGCGACCACAAGGTTCGTGCGGAATGGGTCAAGCCCCTTGTCGGCGCACTCCACCGACGCAAAGAAGCTTTTCAGATCTATGCACATGTAGATTTCTTCGTCCATATCCGCCCTCCGTTCATAATATTCAAAGATATGTACATCTCATGATATTATTATAACCGAAAAGCGCAGGTTTGTCACTGGTAATTCTGACCGAATATACTGTAAGATTATGTTCATGTTTTACAAATTTATGAACCAACAAAAGGGGAAGCGCGTGGCTTCCCCTCAAAATTATACATAATACTGTGCCTGCGCCGCGAACATCTCGGCGTAGATCCCGCCGGGCCTGTGTACAAGCTCGTCATGAGTGCCAAGTTCCTTGATGGTGCAGTCCGAGAAAACCGCGATACGGTCGCAGAACTTACAGCTGGAGAGCCTGTGCGATATATAAACCGCGGTCTTTCCTCCCACAAGCTCGTTGAACCGGCAGTATATCTCGTACTCCGCCACCGGGTCGAGAGCCGCGGTCGGCTCGTCGAGTATCACGACCGGGGCGTCCTTGTACAGCGCCCTCGCTATCGCCAGCTTCTGCTGTTCGCCGCCGGAAAGCTGCACGCCGTCCTTTTCGAACTGCCGGAACATCATCGTGTCCCTGCCGTGCGGGAGCGTGTTCACCTTGTCGAGAAGTCCGACCTTTTCAAGCACTGCGTCCACGTTCTCCGAAGAATCCTCCTTACCGAGCAGGATATTATCCTGCACCGAGAACGCAAGTAACCGGAAATCCTGGAAAACCACCGAGAACAGCTTCATGTACTCATCGTAGTCGTAATCCCGGATATTCACGCCGTCAAGCAGTATCTCGCCCTCGTCCGCGTCGTAAAGCCGGCACAGCAGCTTTATGAACGTAGTCTTTCCAGCGCCGTTGAGTCCGACGACGGAAAGCCGCTCGCCCGCCTTTATCTTTATCGAAACGTTTTTCAACACCTGCACTCCAGTGTTGGGGTAGGAAAAGCTGACATTGCGGAACTCTATCTCGTGCGGTCTGTCAAGATTCCCGACCCTGCGTGTGCCTTTCTGAAGGTAGGGCGGATATTCCATCAGCTTCACCGTTTCGCAGGCGTAGTTGCACCGCTTGACGATGTCCTGGAGGTTGAATATCATGCCCTGCACGGCGGTGTTGAAGGTTCCGCCTGCGGTGGTCAGCTGCGAGAACTGACCGATGGTTATGCTGCCCAGGATAGCCAGGATTCCAAGATACAGATAGGTTCCGAAATCCCGGAGTGCAGTCACCACGACGTCCAGGACGTTCAGCGGATACTGTTCGTCCATCTTCTTCACGTCAAACTCCAGATGGCGCTTCAGCTGCTGAGCTGCCTTTGCGACGAGCGCCGCAGCCGCGCCGTAAAGCCGGATATCCTTTGCGAAGCGGATATCCTCCTGCTCGTAGTTGACGTAGTAATACACGCGGTCCACCTTTGAAAGCTCGCTGAACCACTTGATCTCTATGCGGTTCTTCTTTGAATTCAGAAGCGAGGATACCGCCAGCAGCACGCCGATTATCAGCAGCAGCCACGGTGCGGATATCACAAGTATCGTCACCACTCCGACAATCTTCACCGCGTTTGTGATGATGTTGAAGAAGTTCACGCAGATACCGTGGAACCCTCCTGACCAGTCGATACCGTCGTTCGCCTTGCGTATCTGGTCGAGAGCTTCCTTGTTCTCGGTCAGCGCGAAATCTATCTCCATGCAGCGCTCCGCGACCATCTCGCGGGAGTAGTTCAGAAATACGTCCTCAAAACGCTCCAGGTATACGGTCAGCTGGGAACCGAGGGTGCCCACGGCGATATCAAGCCCAACCATCAGCGCAGCGTACAGAATTATCGTCGGTACATCGCGCACCGGCTGGCAGAGCGCGTCCACCAGCAGCGGCAGGAAAATCAGATCTACGAACGGCAGTACTGCCTGCACGATGACGTTTATCACTGAAACTATGAAGTACCGCTTGCTGAGCTTCCATGCCACCGGCAGGTAGAATTTCAGCGTACGGAAAACTGCTCCGGGCTTTCTTTCTTTTTTACTCACAGACAACGCCCCCTTCCTCAGCGGGAACGTGCTCTGAGCCGTCCTCGACATAATACTGCGCCTGCACGCGGAACATCTCCGCATACGCGCCGTCCTTTTTCAGCAGCTCGTCATGAGTGCCGTATTCCACCATCTCGCCGCCCTTGAACATCGCAATGGTATCGCAGAAGCGTGTGGACGACAGTCTGTGGGATATGTACACCGCGGATTTATCGCCTATCATTCCGTCAAAGCTCTGGTACAGCTTGTATTCCGCCAGAGCGTCCAGAGCCGCAGTGGGTTCGTCGAGGACTACCACCGGGGCGTTCTTGTACAGCGCCCTTGCAAGCGCCATTTTCTGCTTCTCACCGCCGGAAAGGTCAACGCCGTCGTCGTAAAGTACTTTCAGCATTTCGGTGTCGATACCCTTAGGCAGCTTGTCGAGCTTCTCGCCCATACCCGCCGCCCGAAGGAATTCCTCCGCCTTTGCGCGGTCAGTGTCCTCACTGAGCCGCATTGACACATTCTCGCACAGCGGGAATGCGAATACCTCCACCTCCTGGAAAGCCGGAGAGAACAGTTTGAAATACTCGCTGCGGTCGAACTCACGAATATCTGTTCCGTTGCAGAGTATCTGCCCCTCCGTCACATCGTACAGCCGCAGCAGTAACTTTATGAACGTGGATTTCCCGGCGCCGTTAAGTCCCACTACAGCAAGCCGCTGCCCGGCGCTGAACGTGAGGTTCAGATTTTTCAGCGCGTAGGTCTCCTGACCATTGTAGCGGAACGAAACGTTTCTGAATTCAAATGTGTAGCCGTCCGCCTTGGGTATGGGAGTATGATTTTCCTGAAGCTCATCGGCGTTTTTGATGTCCATGTAGCTGCGGAAATCGTCCGTTTTCGCGGAGTGCTCCCGCATTCCGCCCAGCGACTGAAGGAACTGGCTGACGTACATAGAGAACGTGATAGCGCTTCCGGTGTACAGCGTGAAATCGCCGATGGACATGCCGTTGAAAAGCATGTCGTAGATGAGCCAGCCGTAAATAATCACGTTTCTCACAAGTGATATTCCCTGTGAGAACCATATGTTCCAGCTCCAGTATTTCCGTGACTGAATCCAGTGCTCCAGCTCGATTTTGTTGATCCCTTTGAATTTGTCAAGGAGCCAGCGCTTCATGCCGTACAGCCGGATATCCTTGGCGTAGGTGAAGTCGGTGGAAACCTCCTGCATGTAGTTCATTTTGCGCCAGTGGGGAGCCATAGCGTCCCACATAACTTCCTTATCCTTTACGCGGATATAGTCGAAATACTCGAACTGAATGAACGACAGCACCGCGATTATCAGCACCAGCCAGCCGTTGAATGTGAAGATTATCCCCACTGCGGTAATTACCGCGACAAGCTGCACCGCAGTCGACCACATGTTGGACATTAATGCGCCAACGCCCGTCCACTCGCCTTCAGCGGCGCGCTTTGCCTTTTGCAGGCGATCAAGCATATCCGGATTTTCCAGCTGCTCATACTCCATTGTCATGGTTTTTGCTATACGCGCCTCAACAAGCTTTAAGCGCGTGACCATGAAGCCGATACGCAGTTTCTTTGCGGAAAGTGTGTTCAGCCACATCATCACGAACTCCACGACGGTAGTGCCGATGACCAGCCACAGCAGCGGCATTATATCCGCTTTTTCAGCGCCCGCCTGCCGCGTTATCATGTCGATGACAAGCTTCGCGATTATCGTCCAGATATAGGACATGGAGGCTCCCGCGATACCTCCGATGATAAGGTACGCCACAGTGCTCTTCCGGTATTTCAGAAAAGCCCTGATGATATACCCGCAGTTACTGATAAGCCCGTACTCATGGTGCAGCTCATCAGTCTGTTCCTTCTTTTTATGTCTGTAGAATAGCATAATTACTCTCCGGGAATGGAAAGAGGGATTTTAATTCGGAATTCTCTGCATTAAAACGTCAATAAATACCGCCCAGAGTGCGGCAAGGACGCCGCGCATTCCAGGACGGTATGGGCAAGCCATTATCCTGCGATTCCGAATCAAATATCACGATCAGACTTCGACATCTGCGTCGTAGTCTACTCCGTCCATTCCAAAACCAAAGAGCTCATAGAAGTCCTTCCAGTAGCCGTCGATATCGGTGTATTCCTTGAAATTGTCGGCGTTGAGAAGGTTCCAGAGCTTCGTTACCTCGTCCTGAATCTCCGGTTTCATCTCCAGATCGTCAAGACGTATTCTTCCCTCTGCGTCAACTGCGCCGGATACGGGCTTTCCGTCAGCGCCAAGCTTCTCGGCGAAAAGACGGTACATCTGCTCGATGCAGCCCTCGTGCACTCCCTTTTCTTTCATCACCTTGTACAGAATGGAGATGTACAGCGGTACGATCGGGATAGCCGCGCTGGACTGTGTGACCAGCGCCTTGTTGACGGAGATGTACGCTTTGATTCCGTCTGCGGCGTATTTCTCGGTGATCTCCTTTGAGGTCTGGAACAGGTGAGCCTTGGCTCTGCCTATGGAGCCCTCAAAGTACATCGGGTGGGTTATTTCCGGTCCGATATATGAATAGGCAACGGTAACGGCGTTGTCCTCTATTGCGTCTGCTGCTTTCAGTGCGTCGATCCATGCAGCCCAGTCCTCGCCGCCCATTACCTTGACGGTGGCGGCAATCTCCTCCTCGGTGGCAGGCTCGATTGTGACCTCGGATACAGTGTTATTCCTGAGGTCGATAGTTTTGTTGGTATATGCTTCCCCGGTGGTCTTGAGTACGGATGAATATGTCACGTCGCCGACAGTCCTTCTCGGTGCGGCAAGACTGTAAACAACTGCGTCCACCTTGCCGAGATCAGCCTTGATTATATCGATGACCTCTTTCTTGCACTCGTCGGAATACGCGTCGCCGTTTACGGTCTTTGCATACAGCCCGTCAGCCTGCGCGAACTTCTCGAACGCCTTTGTGTTGTACCAGCCGGAGGTTCCGGTCTTGTTTCCGCTCGCGGGTCTGTCGAACATCACGCCGAGAGTCGCCGCGCCGCAGGAATACGCCAGAGCGATACGGCTCGCAAGTCCGTATCCCATGGAACTTCCCAGAACCAGAACTTTCTTCGGCTTGAAGCCGTTGTCCTCCGACTTCCTGGACTTTACATACTCTATCTCAGACTTTACGACCTCCTCGCAGCCCACCGGGTGAGCTGTGGTGCATATAAATCCTCTAACCTTAGGTTTAACTATCATAATAATACTCCTTCCCCGCAGTACTGCAAGACACGAGTGCGATACTGCGCTTTGAAACTGAAAGCTGCGGACTTCCGCAGTGCGTACAAAGTTATTTTACCATATAATCGCGCATTTTACAAGTAGAAATTGCGAAATTGCAGATAATCCACGCCAGTCGATTTACGCGCTTGACAATTCCGCTGAAAAATAGTATCATATACTTGTACATAAAATCCACAGGAGGACACGAAATATGACAATTATACTTGCAGCAGACCACGACTGGGCTATCGGAAAGGACGGAGAGCTTCTGACGAGCATTCCGGAGGACATGAAGTTCTTCCGCGAAACCACCAAAGGCTCCACAGTCGTTATGGGCAGAAAGACCTGGGACAGCCTGCCGAAGAAGCCGCTCCCTGACAGGGTGAACTGCGTACTCTCACACACTATGAAGTCCGCCGAGGGCGCACAGGTATTCGGCTCCGTTGACGAGCTGCTGAAATTCACGAAAAACGCTGACGGAAATGTATTCGTCATGGGCGGCGCCGAGATATACAAGGAGCTTCTCCCGCACTGCGACGAAGCGTACATCACCCGCATTTACGAAAACTTCAACGGTGACGTATTCTTTGAGGACATCGAACACGACAAGGAGTGGGAGCTGCTGGAGGCTTCCCCGGTGATCAGCTCCGAGTGCCGCAATATCCGTTTCTTCCACTACAAGCGCAAGTAATAAGACAGCACGATTCGCAAATTTAACAAGCTTAGTCCGCCGGTATCCGGCGGGCTTTTTGCGCATAAAATCATGCCGGAGCAGTTCGTCTGCTCCGGCACTGTTTTTTTATTATCGACTGAGTGTTTCTGATAGTTCGTGTGGAAACGCTCCATATTCAACGCCCCTACAGCCGTATTGCCCGGCGGGGCTACCCGCCTAGTCGCCGATGGCCTGGCTCTGGTTGGATTTTGCGCGGGCAAAGAGGTCGTCAACCTTTGCGCCGTCTACCTTAGTGCAGAGGGATACGACAACGATTGCCACGAGCGCCAGGAAGAACGCGGGGAGCAGGGAGTAAACTCCGGTTCCTACGGAAAGCGTTACGAATCCGTCCGCGCCGGGGATCATCGGAACCATCTCCCAAATGACTACAGAAGCGCCGCCGGTGAGTATTCCGGCTACCGCGCCGCTCATGGTCATGCGCTTCCAGAAGAGGGAAAGGAGCATTGCCGGACCGAACGCCGCGCCAAGTCCTGCCCACGCATAGGATACAAGTCCCATAACGGAGCTGTTCTCGTCAAGTGCAATGATGTACGCGATGATGGAGACCACGATAACCGTTCCTCGGCTTATCCACATAAGGGTCTTGTCGCTTGCTTTCTTGTTGAACAGCTTGAACATATCGTTTGTAACGGAGGAAGCTGTAACGAGCAGCTGTGAATCCGCAGTACTCATGATAGCCGCGAGAATTGCCGCAAGCACGATACCCGCGATTATTCCGGGAAGCAGATTGCTGGAAAGGAACATGAATATCTTCTCAGCGTCAAGTCCGCCGTTAGCGCCCATGTGCATGAAGCTGTCGAGAAGCTCTTCATTGCCTGCGGAGTGCAGGAAGATGTAGCCGAAAATTCCTACCAGAACCGCAGCCACCAGGGTAATGAATACCCATACAGTAGCGATGATGCGCGACTTCTTGATGAGGTCGCTGGACTTGATAGCCATGAATCTGATAAGGATATGCGGCATACCGAAGTAGCCGAGACCCCAGGCAAGACCGGAAACTAACGTGCTCCAGGCGATGCCGCCGTCCTTGTTCTGGAACAGGTTGAGGTAATTGGAAATGACCTCGCCGTCAGTGTTCAGGAACTGAACCGCAGAGATATCCGGAGTGCGGATAATGCATACCACCGGAACTACGACCAGCGCCGCAAACATCAGCAGACCCTGTATAACGTCGGTGGAGCATACGGCAAAAAATCCGCCGAGGAACGTATAGGATATGATGATAACCGCGCCTATTGTAAGGGACAGCGTGTAGTCCGTACCGAAAAGGTACTTGAACAGTTTAGCGCCGCCGCTGAACGCAGAAGCGGTGTAAACCAGGAAGAACACGAAAATGATCGCAGCGCACGCGAAGCGTATCACCGGCTTCTGCGTGAAGAAGCGCTTCTGGAAGTACTCCGGGATAGTGATAGCGTCGCCCGCCGCGTAGGACATCTTGCGAAGTCTTGAGGCAAGCAGCTTCCAGTTAAGGTATGTACCGATGAAAAGGCCGATGGCGATCCAGCTTTCGGTAAGACCGTTAAGGAATATCGCGCCGGGAAGTCCCATCAGCAGCCAGCCGCTCATATCCGAGGCCTGTGCCGAGATCGCGGTGGTCCAGCTTCCGAGCTGTCTGCCGCCTATGAAATAATCGTTCATGCTCTTGGATTTTCTGTAGGACATAATGCCTATGCCCAGCATTACAAGCGCATAAACCACAAATGCGATAATTACATATATATCTGACATTTGCGTCCTCCTTTTTAATATGTTTCTTTATTCTGCTAAAGCAGTATATCTTATTGTACCATTTTCTGTTTACAATTGCAAGGGCATTATCGGTTTTTTGTGAATTTTGTGGTGAATAAGCTTGCATAGCATCGCATTTTTGTATTGAATTATTCAGCGGTTTGTGCTACAATAATAAAGTTGCATGAAAGTTATTTGTTTTTCAAGTACAAATCAAAGGGAAAAGGAAGCACTATGCCAGAAAAAGAAAACAATACCACGTCCGCTGGAAGTTCCGCAGCAACGACGCGCTCGGAGTATTTCAAGGGCTTCAAGGACGGACTGCCGATAGGGCTTGGATATCTGTCGGTATCGTTCGCGTTCGGTATCACCGCGGTCAATATGGGTATACCGCCCATAGCCGCGATACTCATTTCAATGACCTGCGTAACTTCTGCGGGACAGGTAGCCGGTATCGGAGCCATCGCAGCGTCCGGAAGCTTTGTTGAGATAGCGCTCGCGCAGCTTATAATCAACCTGCGCTATTCGCTGATGAGCCTTTCACTCAGCCAGAAGCTCTGCAAGAAATACAGCATGTTCCACCGCTTCACGACCTCGTTCGGCGTCACTGACGAGGTTTTCGCCGTTGCAAGCGCCCGCACCGAGGAGGTCACCCCGCCGTACATGTACGGACTTATCACCCTGCCATACATAATGTGGTCCGCGGGAACCGCACTGGGAGCGCTTCTCGGCGGTATACTGCCGGATATCGTGAAATCCGCGCTTGGAATCGCGATCTACGGCATGTTCATCGCGATAGTCGTTCCGCCTGCAAAGCGCTTCAGGGGAGTGCTTATCGTAGCGCTGATGGCAGCGGCGCTCTCCTGCATATTCAAGTTCGTGCCGTTCCTGGACGTGCTCAGCGGGTTCTCCGTGATAATCTGCACTGTCATCGCCGCGACCGCCGGAGCGCTGCTGTTTCCAAGACCTGTAGAGGACGGTGAAGCAGATGACTGATACATTATATTTATGCCTGAGTATCCTCACGATGGCTCTTGTGACATATCTTGTCAGAATGCTCCCGCTCGTTGCTATCCGTAAAAAGGTGAAATCCCAGTTCCTGCTGAGCTTCCTGTACTATGTACCCTACGCCGTACTGAGCGCCATGACTATCCCCGGAATATTCTTCAGCACCGGCACCGAGATTACTACGGCGACCGTCATATCCGCCGCCGTCGGATTCATTGCCGCGCTGGTCGCTGCGTTCTTCAACCGCGGGCTGCTCACAGTAGCTATATCCGCCTGCTGCGGCGTGCTTGTGGCAGAGCTTGTGACTATGTGGTGCTTCTGAACATAATTCACAATATCTATACCAACCAGGGCGAAACGGTCAGTTTCGCCCTGGTTATTTCTTATCCCCCGGCTGATACAATATCAACTCAGAGTCCGAAGCTGACCGAAAGCGCGTTGTTGACCTGGGACATCGCGTCGCTGTCCAGCTCTCCCATACGCTCCTTCAGCCGCCGTTTATCCAATGTACGCACCTGCTCCAGAAGCACGATGGAGTCCTTCGCAAGTCCGCAGGAAGCGGCGTTCAGCGAAATATGTGTCGGGAGCTTTGATTTGTCCTTCTGACTGGTTATTGCAGCGGCTATCACCGTGGGGCTGTGCTTGTTCCCTACGTCGTTCTGCACTATCAGCACGGGACGTACCCCGCCCTGCTCCGAGCCTACGACCGGGCTGAGATCCGCATAGTATATTTCTCCTCGTTTGACCAGCATTTCACGATCATTCCTTTCAAGATTATCTTGGAAGCGCATTCCCTCGCGCTCCCGTTAAAGGCGGCGGCTCCGCTGTCCTTATTATTGCCGCCGTCCCGGAAGTTATGCAAATTTTGTCCGGGAATAAATCTTCTCCGGCACTTCATTTTATTCCGCACCGCATGGTCGTGTTCAGCCCGTATTATAAAAAGAATCCCGGCTCTTTGGTAAGAACCGGGATAAATTATATGTTGAAAGGTATGAGGGCAGCACCGTACAATTAACGGTTGACACCTTTACCACACGCTCGCGCGGTAATAATTATACGGTGCAGCCTTAAGGAAAAACCAATGACAATTACTGAAATTACTTGATAGCCTTGAAAGCGGTGTCCAGAGCATCGATAAGGTCGTCGATATGCTCTGTGCCGATGGAAAGTCTGATGGTGTTGGGCTTGATACCCTGCTCCAGCAGCTCGCTCTCGGTGAGCTGGGAATGTGTGGTGGAAGCCGGATGGATTACCAGTGACTTGACGTCCGCAACGTTAGCCAGCAGGGAGAATATCGGCAGATTGTCGATGAACTTCTGTGCGTCCTCCGCAGTGCCCTTTACCTCGAATGTAAAGATTGAGCCGCCGCCGTTAGGGAAGTACTTCTTATAAAGCTCGTGAGTAGGTTCTGTAGCGAGGGAAGGGTGATGTACAGCCTCTACCTGCGGGTGCTTGCTGAGGTACTCAACTACCTTCAGCGCATTGAATACGTGACGCTCAACACGCAGGGAGAGCGTTTCCAGACCCTGGAGGAATATGAAAGCGTGGAACGGAGAGATAGTCGCGCCGGTGTCGCGCAGGAGTATCGCACGAATGTAGGTAACGAAAGCCGCAGCGCCTACAGCGTCGGAGAAGCTGATTCCGTGGTAGGAGGGGTTCGGCTCGGAGATCCACGGATAAGCTCCGGACTTCTTCCAGTCGAAGTTGCCGCTGTCAACGATCACGCCGCCGATGGCAGTACCATGACCGCCGATGAACTTGGTCGCGGAGTGAACGACGATATCAGCGCCGTACTCGATCGGTCTGAGCAGGTAGTGAGTTGCGAAGGTGCTGTCAACTACCAGCGGAATGTTGTGCTTGTGCGCGATCTTCGCCAGTGTCTCGATGTCCGCTACATTTGAGTTCGGGTTGCCCAGGGACTCAACGTAGAGCGCCTTTGTGTTCTCGTCGATGGCAGCTTCAAAGGAGCCTTCAACATACGGGTCAACAAACTTTGCGGTCACGCCGTACAGCGGCAGAGTGTGAGCCAGCAGGTTATATGTTCCGCCGTAGATGGTGTTTGCTGCAACGATGTTCTCGCCCTGCTTTGCGAGCGCCTGTATCGTATAGGTGATAGCAGCTGCGCCGGAAGCGGTAGCCAGGGCTGCAACGCCGCCCTCAAGTGCTGCGATTCTCTTTTCGAAAACGTCCTGTGTGGAGTTGGTGAGTCTGCCATAGATATTTCCTGCGTCCGCAAGTCCGAAGCGTGCGGCTGCATGCGCGGAGTTCTTGAACACGTAGGAAGTTGTGGCGTAAATCGGAACTGCGCGTGCGTCGGAAGCGGGGTCGGGCTGCTCCTGGCCAACGTGGAGCTGTAAGGTTTCAAATCTGTACTTCTTGTCTGACATGGTATTTATCCTCCATTGATTCATTATCGTTATTGTGTTAGTTATGTTACTTATTTTTGCACCTGCGGTGCGGCGTTATTCCGGGTCAACAGCGGCGCATTCGGTCGTTTCTGGCTTCGATGATGTATTTCATTTCAGCACCTCCGTGTTTTTCTTTCTGTACTAAGTATATCATAATGGTAGGTATTTGTCCAATTGTATTTTTCTATTGCTTGCTATAAGATTAATTTATAACTTGTGGAGTACATATCCAGCGGCGTAGCCGATGACTTTACAGATAACGCCTAAAAGGCTATTTTCTAATGCGTCTAAAGACGCGAGTATGGTACGTTTTCTGTCTTTCATGGAATATCACGCTGCTTTTTCCATTTAAATACCCCATGAAACTTGATACGCTCATTTTAGGCGGTATCTCTATAAATATGTGTATATGATCGGGGCAGATTTCTGTCTCGATTATCTTTATCACTCTCAAATCGCACAGTTCACTTAATATCTTTCCCATTTCCACCTGATACTCTAGGAGTTATATTTTTCACCTAATATGATACTTGCAATTTTACGTCGTATGTGCTAAACTATTGTTGTCATTCATTTAACATTCCTGCTAGCCGTTGATTGCGTGCGATGTTGCCTTAAATCTATATCATGACCACACAAGTTGGAATGTCCAAATTATAATTGATGGATCATAAATGTTAATAATGAGGTGTAGTGTTATGGCATTTAAGAATTGGAACTGGCGCAAGATCCGAAAAAATCTCATCAAAAAAGGGCGAACTGAACGCGCCGTGGATAAGGCGATAGAGGATATCCGGTTATCCAGCGACCCTGAATACTGTCAATATCAGATAAGAACTGCTGCAGAATACAGAGCATTGAATAATCCAAAGAGAAACGAAATCATATTGGAACGTTGGAACAGCGGAGAAATAAGATGGAGATACCTGGGTAATTCGTATGAACTGAATGTGGAATTTGACAGATTTCATGAGGCTCAGACCCGTGATATGTTCTGTCTGGAAGTCCAGGAAGAAAAAATATATATGTTTTATGACGGCATGGGGAATCAGTTATTTACTTACAAATACGGCGATGAGGCAGTGTTTCCTGATGAATTGGGCGATACTGGCGTAAAATATATGTTGGATTGTTCAGAAGATGGCGTCTATTGGTGGATATATCGTGGTAAAAAGTATTACATGGATCTTTCAGAATCCAGATATGCCTCGATCTGCGGTGCAGATGGTCAGTATGTTGTCACTGCCCCTGTCTATAGCCGTGATTATACATTTTTTAGCCCGACTGGAATTCTTGAATGTGAGATTCGAGATAAAAATCGGCTGTATCTACATTCGATGATCATTCCATTTGAGAATGAAATCAGAATCCTGAAATATATGCCGATCCACAAGCTGTTTATTGTTGGTTCTGGCAGTGGCTTCATTAAAGACCTTGTATTATACGACACATCTGGGGAA
>Ga0129310_1001399_pt1 | contig 21299 bp, 20 predicted proteins | sample Go1ome_2_FD_94433 | JGI IMG/M metagenome (GOLD analysis project Ga0129310, IMG submission 94433) | Western lowland gorrila individual fecal microbial communities from Wisconsin, USA - Go1022A metagenome | ecosystem: Host-associated > Mammals > Digestive system > Large intestine > Fecal | place...
CCGACAGCTTCCTTCACGTCATCCGGAAGGTTTGCCGAAGATTCTTCGATGTGCGGTACATTATCCTTGTCAATATAGAAGCACGGAAAGCTCGATTTCTGGATCACTGTACTGTTCATGACCAAAACGCCTCTCGGTCTTCCGTTTGACATGTCAAAGAAGTCGCCGTTCACCGCGCCTACAACGTTCACTTTCCGCTTTGTTTCCGCTGCTTGCGCCTGTTCGGTCGTTCTTCTCATATTCCAGTTTGTCCCGGATTTTATCGCATCGATATTGTAGTCGTTGTATCCGGCTATGATCTCTGCATTTTCTCCGAGTTTCACCTCAAGCACATGTCCCATCTGCTGTGCGCTGAGGTCGAGGTTGTTGGTAATGTATTCTCGTTCCTTAATGTCAGGCGCGATTTCGTATGTTTTATCCGAAATGACGATCCTGCCGGATAAATTCTGCGCTGCGGTCGTGCTGCTGAATGACGCGAACGCATTGACCGGCATCATGGTTACGATCAGCGCAACCGAGAGTACGAGCGTGAATATTTTTCTTTTCATCCTACTGCTCCGCTTTCCTTCCTATAGTTTTATTTACATTTTCCATTTTATCTACTCATAGTAGATTTGTCAATATATTTGAATAAATAGAATAGACATATCTAATTGAGGCTATAGTAAAATAAAATTGCAAAATTTGTCTCAACAATCATGCCATGTCAATTTTCTAAAATAAAGCGAGGTATCAAATGGACAGAAGGGAAGCGTTTCGCCAAAGGCTGAGCCAACTGCGGATAGAAAAGAATATATCTTCACGCGATATGAGTCTTTCCCTCGGTCTCAGCCCTGCTTATATCAACAATATCGAGAATGGTGTGTCCCTGCCTTCGATGGATAATTTTTTTCTGATCTGCGATTTTTTTGAAATCACGCCGGCGGAATTTTTTGACTTTGAAACGCTTCCTTCTTTGGAACTACTGGAGCTTTACCGTAAGGAAGCGAAGCTTTCTCCTGCGCAGGTGGTGCTTCTCTCAAGTTTGGTCGATGAAATCTTAGCAAAGGATTAGCACTCTTTTTTCTTATCGAAAAACAAAAAAACAGCTGTTTCAGTTGCTGCAAAAACGTAAAAAGGGCTGTCGCATTAACGGAAAAAACCGTTAGGGCGCAGCTCCTTCATATGGCGGAGGACATGGGACTCGATTAACTTTGCGTAGCCTATATTTCCGGCATCGAAATGTGGTGTAACAGTTTACCGCGCAAGATCTTGAATTACCGCACACCGGATGAGGTCTTCGAGGATGAACTGGATCGTATCTATCGACGGTCTGCTTCGTGGTATGAATTTTTAGTTATCAATGTTCAACTTATTATTGCAATTTACGTACAATAAAAACCGGGTGTTTTCCCGGCTTTATTCTTCATTCTTATAATGTTACGTGGAGCTTTTCTGCCAGAGCTTCCCGGAGCACCTGCGACACATTGAATCCAGCCTCCGCCGCAGCGCGATCAAGCCAGTTTGGAAGCGTTACGTTTCGTCTCACTGCCTTATTGTCGTTCTTTCTTCGATATTCGTCAAAGTCAACGTCGACTAATGTCACAATTCCTTTTCCAGCATCCGCAAACGTTCCGTTTTCAATTTCGATATTCTCGATCCTTGATGGCTTTGGAATTTCTTCGCCTTTGTCCTGCGCGACGATCCCGGCCAGTCCTATAGCGTCCCTTGCCATAAACATGGCATCGCTAAGATCTTTCCCTTCTGTCAGGATTCCCATATCCGGAACTTCAACGAGGTATTCTCCTTTTTCGTCTTCTGTAAAAATTACAGGATATACTGCTTTCATTTTTTTCTCCTCTCTATTTTGAAACGTGGCAGGGCTTTATTTGTAGCCCCGCCGCTTAAGTATTGCCTTTGCAAGCCTTTCGTTTATCTCGGAATGTCTTGGTATCATTTCTTCATCGCTTCCGCGGCTTTTTTTATCTATCCTCTCCCATATCGGTGAAGCCCTTTCCTTCTCCCCATACGGTATTCACTTGCAGAATCGTAACGAATGCCTGTGGGTCAGTTTCAAGCAGGAATTTTTTGATAACCATGCTCTCGCGCGGAGAGCAGAGAATTATGAGCTGTTTGCGATGCTTACCGGTGTATTCCCCTACGATATCATAGCTGGATACTCCGCGACGGATTTCGTGCATGACATAATCCGCGACATCCTTACCCTTTGCGGTAATAATCTGCATCTGCACGATCTTCGTCTCAAATCCGTACATGATGAAATCGACAACCTTGGATGCGATGATCTGCGTTACCAACGCGTACAACGCGATATTGCGCCCAAAGATAAAGGCGGAAATCACGATGATACCGCAGTCCAGCACAAGCAGAATGCGGCTGATATCCACCTGCGGCATCCACTTTTTCTTCACAATCTTCGCGATGGATTCCGTTCCGCAGAACGAATAGCCTCTCCAAAAGACGAAGCCGTTGCATGCCCCCGCGAAAATACCGCAAAAAATTGCGGCTAGCAGCAGGTCTTTTTCCTCAAGCAGCTGAAAATCCAATTTTTCAAACACGAACAGAACCGCCGGATACAGCAATGTTACGAGCAATACCTTTTTGCCCTCTCGGAAGCCCAGCGTCAGGATCACGACAATCCAGATCACGATGGCCAGCGCGTAGTACAGCACCGAAAAATCAATGCTGATGTAATTTTGCACGATTCTGACGATACCCGTCAGGCCGCCGCAGGTCAAGCCATTGGGGATCATGACCGCCGTTGTTGAAAACGCGCCGATCGCGCATCCGAGAATTAAAAAAATCATATCCGCGATGGTGCGTTTTACATGCGTATGCTTCTCATTATGCATCTGTTTCTCCTTTCTTCGCCAAAAGCTGTCCATGTCGGATACATGGATACGGAAGCCCCGGATATTTTTCTTTATATGGAGCGAGACTCTGCTTCCCGCAGCGCATAAAAAGCCGTATTTCCAAACACATCCACAGCCTTAACCATCATCGCTGCCTGCCTGCTTTGAGCCTCCGCCTCCCACGATAAGGAAAGCTCCAGCTTACCCTTGACACGCGCCGCGAAATGACGAGCGCAAAAGATCTTGCCGTCGTACTGATCATCGACACACCAATAATCCACCAACGCGAACACGTCCTTCGCGAGCGCCGCTTCGATGTCGGCTCTCGCCTTGCTGCGCAGATTTTCGGACATCTCTGTCAGCTGATATGCCGACAAGTGAACGGTGACCTTACAGGGCTCTGTTTGGGATCCGGACGTGTACGGCTCGCGCGAAAGCTCTGCGGCAATCCGCATTTTTGGCTCCGCGTCCTGTAATGCATCACAAAAAGTCTCTTCGGCAACAAGCTCCACAGCGAGCCCTTCTCTCTGAAAACGTTTCAGCGCTCCCGCTGCGGCCGGCGCGCCGTTGTCGCAGCAGATCCATCTGCGTCCGCACTTTCCCGCGACCGCGCCCAACGTGCCGGAACCGCAAAAAAAGTCGCAAACCAAATCATCCGGCCTGCTGCCTGCTTCCAAAATACGCAGCAGCAGGGCCTCCGGCTTCTGGGTCGCGTAACCGGTACGTTCCGCGGAGGTACGCCCGACCATATCGATATTCCAAACATCCTTCATATTGACCATCGTATACCAGCCCCGCTCATCGCAAAATTCCTCCACCCCCTTAAAACGATAGGGTTTCAAGCCGCGATTATAGGATTTTTCCTTCGGCAGCTGCAGATAATATCGGGGCGTTTTGCTGTAAACCAAAATAGTGTCATGTTTTCTGGCAAAGTGCCGTTTGCTGCTGCCGCCGGACTTATACTGCCAGATAATTTCATTGACAAAATTACGGTCGCCAAAAATTTCATCCAAAAGGATTTTGACATAATGCACGCTGTGCCAGTCCAGATGCACCCAAATGGTACCCTCATCAGCAAGTAGGTCGCGCATATACAGCAGCCGCGTGCAAAGCATGCGAAGATAAGCCTCCATGCCGGTTTCCCATACGTCCTCATAGGCGCGATGACGCACGCGTCTGGTCTTGGCGGTGGCTTTTTCACTTTCCGAGCCTGCCTTCGCGTCCTTGTCCGGCGTCAGCGGAATTTCCGCGATTGCCTCATAATTCGCCTTGCTGAAAAACGGCGGATCCAGATAAATGAGCTGTACCTTTCCGTCAAGCTCTTTTTCAGAAAGCAGCCAGCGCATACAGGCCGCGTTATCGCCATAGGCCAGCATCCCGACCCTGCGTTCCTCTTTTTTGCCGTTTCCTGCCCCCAAACGTTCGATCAAACGAAAAGCACCGCTTTTTTCTTGTTCGTATTCGATGCGGCTTTGCTCATAAATTTCGGCCAAATGCTGAATCAATCCCATCGTTCTCGTCCTTTCAAGCCGATTCGTTCCGACAAAAAATGCACCATGTAATATGGTGCATTTCGCCGGTACTGCGTTATTTCCATGAATTACATGGTACAATTATAACATAATTCGCTGTCCTGTTGCGCGTTTATCTTCTCAATTTCCGGAATTCTTTTGACTTTCTGCGTCGTTGTCTTGATCATCGGTTCGTCAGTGAGAATGAAGTGGTTGACATACTTGTATTTTGGCATTGCCTCATTGATCGCCCCCAAATCACGGCGCACCTGTTCCGCCAATTGGTCGACGTTCCATTGCTTTTCTTTGAGATAGTCTGCCTGGTACACAATTTTTGCCCAAAGTACCAGATCGTTGTGCTTTTCGCGTGAAAAGACCAGACATTCCGCCACATACGGCAGTCTGGAAAGCTTTTCTTCGATCTCCTCAGGGAAAATATTTTTGCCGTTTTTCATGACGATTACATTCTTTTTGCGACCGGTGATGTAAAGATTTCCATGTTTATCGAAACGTCCAAGGTCTCCGGTATAGAACCATCCGTCCTTGATGGCTTCCGCGGTTTCCTCCTGCTGATTCAAATAACCCAGCATGATGTTCGGTCCGCGCGCCACGATTTCACCGATTCCGTTTTCGTCCTCTCCAAAAAGCTGGATATTGACGCTCGGCATCGGCTTACCAACAGAGCCTGCGGCGATATCCTCCGGACGCTCTGCCGCGAGTACCGGAGAAGTTTCTGTCAACCCGTATCCCTGAATGGTCGCGATGCCAAAGCCGTTCATACCGGCGGAGGTTTCCGGCGTCAGCGGCGCGGCTCCGCAGATAATCAGTCTCAGACGTCCGCCTAGACCGTCAATCACCTGTTTAAAAATTTTGCGGCGAACCGGAAGGCCGAATATTTCCGCGAACTTCGCGAGCTTTAAGCCCGTTTGAATTTTGCCCTGCTTGCCTTCTTTTTCAATCTGTCTGCAGATTTTTTTGTACATATTTTCTACAATCAGCGGAACGCCTACAAAAACGGTCACGCCATACTCACCTAAATTCTTTGTCACATAGCGCAAGCCGTCGCAGAATACGCTGCACGCACAGGACGCCATGAATACCAGCGCGCCGACCAGCCCGAAGCTGTGGTGGAACGGCAAAAACGCCATATTCACATCCCAAGGGTAAAAGCGCTCGAACTCCTGCATGTCTCGGATATTACTCATAATGTTGCCATGACTGAGCATCACAGCCTTGGAATTAGCTGTGGTTCCTGAGGTGAACAGAATGACCGCTGTTTGCTTTTCGGAGACCTCCGCGTCCAAAAATCTGCGCTCACCGGAACGAACCTTCTGCTCGCCGTCCAGTTTCATCTGCTCCAATACGCTGCCTTCACCGTTCATCTGCAGCAAAATCGGCTTTTCTATCCCACAGTGCTCTGCCGCTTCTTCGGCAACAGCCTTGTGCTTATCATCATAGAACAAGACTGTAATCTCACTGCGGCCGATGCAGGATGCCAGTTCTTCTGCGGTAAACCCCTTGTCGAACGGTACCGCCACACCACCGCCGTTGACTGCCGCCAAAAATGCCTGCATCCAAGGATAGCTGTTCTCGCCGATGATACCGACACGCAGCGGTTTCCCCTGCAGCGCATCCATGCAGAGCAGTTCTGTCCCCAGATTCTGCACGTCCTTGTGCATTTGAAAGAAAGAGATATGTTTGATCACACCGTTTTCCTTCACTTGAAACGCGTCGTTGCTCGGCGTTTCTTCAATACAGCAGGTCACCATTTCCTTGATCGTTCTTGCTGGATTCTGATAGCAGTAACGCTTGCTTTTTTTGCGATTTATACTCATAGTACTTATCTTCTCCCAATATTACTTTTAGATGTGAGGATTTCCTCACGCTCCCTGTCATCGCGGTATGAAAGGGACTTTATCCCCGCGCGAAATAATCTAGTTTTTAAAACTAGATTACTTTCTATTATATAGAAGATACGGGATCAAGTCAACTCTATGGGCTTTTTTTAACGCTTTCATCACCAAATCTACATTTTCTTTTTTATGATAATGCATCAATGCCCGCTGCATACGCTTCTCTTCTGTATTTTTTGCAACATAGACCGGCCGCATGGTAAACGGGTCAAGTTCCGTATAGTACATACAGGTCGCCAGCGTACCCGGCGTCGGATAGAAGTCCTGCACCTGATCGGGTACGAATCCGTATTCCTTAAGAAAACAAGCCAGCTCAATCGCATCGTCGAGAGTGCTGCCCGGATGCGAGGAAATCAGATACGGGATCAGATATTGCTTCAGCCCAAGGCGCTTGTTCATCTGTCGGTACTTCTTGTCGAAGGCCAAAAAAACCTCCTTGCCCGGCTTGCGCATGTGACAGAGTACCTGCGGCGAAATATGCTCCGGCGCGACCTTGAGCGTTCCGCTGACATGATAGCGGCAGAGTTCCTCGATGAATTTGTCCGCCTTCGGGTCCGCCATTAGATAGTCATAGCGGATACCGGAACGAATAAATACTTTTTTGACTCCATCAAGGTTTCGTACTGCCCGCAGGACATCCAGATAATCACTGTGATCCACCTTCATGTTCGGGCAAACACCCGGATACAGACAATCCTTATCCGCGCAAACGCCGACTTTGAGCTGCTTCTTACAAGCCGGAAAGCGAAAATTAGCGGTCGGTCCCCCGACATCGTGGATATAACCCTTAAAGTCCTTTTTTTGCGTCAGCGCTTTTGCCTCCCGCACGATTGACTCCTTGCTGCGGCTGCGCACCTGCCTGCCCTGATGATAGGTGATCGCGCAGAAGCTGCAGCCTCCGAAGCAGCCGCGCGAACTGACCAGACTGAACTTTATCTCGCGAAATGCCGGAATTCCTCCGGCGGCCGCGTAAGAAGGATGATATTCGTTCTCAAACGGCAGGTCATACAAATCGTCCAGCTCCTCGCGTTCCAGCGGCGGCTGCGGCGGGTTCTGCACCACATAGACCGTATCGCTGTACTTCTCCGTCAGCATCTTAGCCGAAATCGCGTCGTGATTACGGTACTGCATCGCAAAGCTCTCAGCGTACGCCCGCTTATCCTCTGCGATCCGCGCGAAATCCGGCAAAGCGATTGCTTCCTCCAGCCCTGGCAGGCTCAGATTCTTCGCGCGGTAGCAGGTGCCGCGCACCCATGTGATATCCCGCGCCGAGATGCCGGAATCCAATGCCTCGGCAATTTCCAGAATCGCGCGTTCTCCCATGCCGTAGATCAAAAGATCAGCCTTGGCATCCAGCAGGATCGACCTGCGCACCTTGTCGCTCCAGTAATCATAATGCCCCAATCTGCGCAGGCTGGCCTCCAGACCGCCGATGATGACCGGCACATCCTTATAGGCCTCTTTTGCCCGATTCGCGTAGACGATGACTGCCCGGTACGGCCGCCTGCCCGCCTTGCCGCCCGGCGCGTATTCATCCACCTTACGCTTATGGCGAAAGACGGAATAATTGTTGACCATCGAGTCCACCACGCCGCTGTTAATCAAAAACCCCAGACGCGGTTTGCCGAATACGCGAAAATCCTCAGCCGTTTTGTAGTTCGGCTGAGGTAAGATCGCTACCTTATATCCATATCGTTCTAATAGTCTGCTGATGATCGCAGTGCCGAACGAATGATGGTCCACATAGGCGTCCCCTGTGACGAGCACAAAGTCCGGCTGCTGCCATCCTCGTTCTTCCATTTCTTTTCGATTGATCGGTAAAAAACTCATACAATTATCTCTAGCTTATCTTTGACCCTTGTCGTACGGAATTCCCTCCGCCTTCGGAACACGCGAGCTCTTGGACGTAAACGCCAAAACAATCAGTGTGATCACATACGGCAGCATCCGGTAAACATACGGGCTGATGCCGATTTCTGCCAACAGATAGACTCCGTCACCGTTGATATCCAATGACGCATAGATTGCCGCGATGCACTTGAACAATCCGAACAACAGACTTCCGAGCGCGATGTTCAACGGTGTCCAGTTTCCGAAGATCATAACGGCCAGCGCAAGGAAACCATAGCCAGCGACCTCTCCGGTCGAGGTGCAGTTCGCAGTCGTCATCGAATACGTAAATCCACCGATGCCGGCAAGAAAGCCGGATAATCCGACACCCAAATACCGCATCTTAAATACGTTGATGCCGAGAGAATCCGCAGCCTGTGGGTTTTCACCGCAGGACCGCAGGCGAAGACCGGTCCTAGTCTTATACAAGAATATGGAAACCTGTATAAAAATAATCAAGCATACATACGTACTCGGATAAACCTTGTTCAAGAACAGGTCAAGTACCGGCCCCCAGCTGTAATCCTTCGGAAGCCCGAAGGTGGACGGACGGATCATGAACCAGCCTGCCGCACCGCCACTGGCCATGCCCAGTGTACTCTGCTGCGCAATCATATAGATGAAAAACAGTACCACTGCCGGCGCCAGCATGTTCAGCGCAGTGCCGCCGATGGTCTGGTCCGCGCGCAGATTAATCGCAGAAAACGCGAGCAGCATGGAGAACGCTACGCCGCAGATTCCCGTCAGCAGCATAGAAATCAGCATGATAATCTGTCCCTGTTCCTGTACAAAGCCCATTCCCTGGAACATCCGGATAAAGATTACGCCCATGAACGCGCCGAAGATCATAATACCCTCTAACGCCAGGTTGATGACACCGGAACGTTCCGCGCATACACCCGCAAGCGCTACAATCATAAGCGGAACTGCATAAAGCATGGTTTGCTGAATCAAGAATACCATTACTGCTGTCCTCCTTCCTCTTCGTCATCCACCGCGTCTTCCGCTTCTGCCGCGGCTTCATCGGTCTCCGCCGATTCAATTTCCGGTTTCGCTTCTTCGGTTGTAACCGCGATCTGAACCTCCTTCGCCTTTTTGCGTTTGGTGTTAAGCAGCATCTTGAAGAACATCGCGAAGGCAGATAGATATACGATTGTCGCAATGATAATATTGGCAATATATTCGTTATATGCGGTCAGGTATTTGAGCTGCAGACCGGCAATGTTGAGCGTGGACATGAACATACCCGCAAAAATAACCCCAATCGGATGGTTTGACGCCAGCAGCGCTACCGGAATGCCGTTGAACCCGTCCGCCGGGAGAGACATATAGGTAGACCAATAAAATTCCGTATTGCCGGAAAGGAAATACAGACAACCGCCGGCAGAGGCCAAAGCGCCTGCGATGACCATCGACAATACAATATTTCTCTTATCGTTGATGCCCGCGTACTTCGCGGCATGTCGGTTGAGACCGCAGGCACGCAGTTCAAAGCCAAAGGTCGTTTTGGTCATAATGACCCACATGAGGACCGCAATCAGGCAGGCGATCCAAAAGCCGCCGTTTGCCTGAGAATCCGGAAAGAGGATGTCCATCCCCAACTTCGGCGTTACGACATCGACATTCTTAAGCGGAATGATATAGCCAACCTTACCGCCTTCTGCCGCATTCTTAAATTCTTCATGCACATCAAACCACCATGTCACCAGATTGGCTGCGATCCAGTTGGTCATGATACAGGTGATAACTTCATTGATGTTGAGAAATGCTTTGAACAATCCCGGGATGGCGCCCCACAGCGCGCCCAGCACGATACCGGTAAGAAACGCGCAAATCCACGCCAGCCATGAAGGACAGCTGGACCACCCCAGCCACAGACCAACCGACAGAGTTCCCATGGTTCCCATCAGATACTGCCCTGCCGCGCCGATATTAAACAGACCGGTTTTGAACGCGACCGCGACCGAAAGGCCTGTCATGATCAGCGGTGTCGCGCGGAACAGCATATTGCCCATGTTGACCGGATTGAAGCCGAAGGTCAGTTGACCGTCCGTTCTTCCGGTACTAAACACACCCAAAAAGACAAGACGTACGCCGTCCCAGATTCCTTTCGGCGAAATGTTGCTCTTGAGAAGCCCTACGATAATAATGACCAGTGTTCCGACCGCGAGGCCGATGAGGATGGAGATCAAAGAGGCGTAAACAGATTTTGCGCCGTCGGATTTATACCATTTTATTTTTCCGCTTTCAGGTTCAATTCTAGGCATTCTGTTTTTCCTCCTTTCCCTGTCGTTTCGCGCCGGACATGTACAGTCCGAGTTCTTCCGGCGTCGTATGCTTTGGATCCAGTTCGCCGACTAACTCGCCCTCATAAATGACAAGGATCCGGTCGGAAAGTCCAAGCACTTCATCCAGTTCCAGAGAAACCAGCAAAATCGCTTTCCCCTCGTCCCGTTCCGCGACCAGCTGCGCATGAATATGTTCAATTGCGCCGACGTCCAGACCTCTGGTCGGCTGCACCGCGACGACCAAAGGTTCATCGCGATCCAGTTCTCTGGCAATAATGGCTTTCTGTTGGTTTCCTCCGGACATCGAGCGTGCGATCGTGATCGGGCCCTGTCCTGAACGGACGTCATATTCTTCAATCAGTTTTTCCGCGTATTTGCGCACTTCTCCAAAACGGATAAAACCGTGGTTTTGGAAGCGCGGTTCTTTATATTTCTGCAGCACCAGATTTTGTTCCAGTGTATAGCCGAGCACCAGACCATGCTTGTGCCGATCCTCCGGAATATGTGCCATACCGGCCCGGCTTCTCTTGCGGATCGACGCGTTAGAAATATCCTCTCCGCAGAGGGTAATCTTTCCGGCGGAAGCCTTCTCCAGTCCGGTCAATCCGTGAATCAGTTCTGTCTGACCGTTTCCGTCGATGCCGGCAATGCAAAGGATTTCCCCTTTGTGTACCTGAAAAGAAACTCCGCGTACCGCGTCGTTCTTGTGAATCTTGGACGGAACCGTCAGATTCCGCACATCCAAAACTGTTTCGCCCGGGACGGCATCCTTTTTGTGTATTTCCAGCTGTACCGGACGACCAACCATCATATTGGAAAGCTCCTGCTTATTGGTATTTTGCGTATTGACGGTACCGATATACTTGCCCTTGCGCAGCACCGTAACGCGATCCGAAACAGCCATAATTTCGTTTAATTTATGCGTGATGAATAAGATCGATTTGCCTTCCCTGGCAAATCCCCTCATAATTTCCATAAGTTCATTGATTTCCTGCGGAGTCAAAACCGCAGTTGGTTCATCAAAGATCAGAATATCGTTGTCACGATACAGCATCTTCAGAATTTCGACGCGCTGCTGCATGCCAACCGTAATGTCCTCCACTTTTGCGTCTACGTCAACCTTCAGACCATAACGCTCCGAAAGCGCGATCACTTTTTCTCTGGCTTCTTTTTTCTTCAAAAAACCAAGCTTGTCGGTCGTTTCGGCGCCGAGGATGATATTATCCAGCACCGTAAAAACATCGACCAGCTTAAAATGCTGATGCACCATCCCGATTCCCAGCGCGGTCGCGTCATTCGGATCACGAATCTCTACTACTTTTCCGTCTTTTTTGATTTCACCTGCTTCCGGCTGATATAGTCCGAAAAGCACACTCATCAAGGTGGACTTCCCTGCTCCGTTTTCACCCAAAAGCGCATGAATCTCGCCCTTCTTCAGCTGCAGGGTGATGTCGTCGTTTGCCACGATTCCCGGAAATTCCTTGCGGATGTGGTTCATTTCTATTACATACTCAGACATGTCTTTTCCTTATCTTCCTTCGATTCTTTCCCGATATGCCCCACCGAACATCTCAGAATCGAACGATATTTGTCAATATTCAAGCTGTGCCGATTGTGTTTTTCTATTGAGAAAAGGGGGAATACATGATTCCCCCTTATGTTTTGGTTTCAAACCTATGCATTCGCCGCCATTATTTTACGAATGTAACGTTTTCAAGTCCCGCTTTGCTTGGGTCCTTCATTGTTTCGTCATTGTCAACGGTAATCTCGCCTGCGACAACTTTTTCGTACAGAGCCTTGTAATCGTCAACGCTCCAGTTTTCGAGCTTCCAAGTATCTGTCGGGATACCAACCGCGTTGTCAGCTGCGCCGAGCTTCATAGAACCGCCGAAAACTTCGCCGCCGTCATAATACTTTGTCAGAGTTTCGATTACAGATTCCGCCAAGCCCTTCATCGCGGAAGTAATGATGCAATCGGACAGACCGGACTGGTCAACGTCAACGCCGACAAGTTTCTTTTCGGCAGCTTCCGCAGCAGCAATTCCGGAGTTGGTCATGGTCCCACCGCAAACGAAGATAACTTCTGTACCCGCGTTGTACCAACCGGATAACATCGCCTGCAGGTCAGGAGAAGCGGAGAAGCTGGAACCGTGTTCCCAGGAATATCTCATTTCAACAGTTTCACCCTTTGCTGCTGCGGCATCGTTCGCGCCCTGTGCAAAGCCATAGCCGTACCGGATACAAGGTGGGTTGTTACCGCCGCCGCCACCGGAGAAGCCTAACTTCGTGTAGCCGTCCATAACGGTTGCATAGCCTGCAAAGTAGCCGGCCTGTTCTTCCTGATAAGATACGCCTACCAGGTTCGGCATTCCCATATCCCATCCGTCGATGAATACGAACTGAACGTCAGGATACTTCGGAGCAACTTCCTTTAATGCGGTTTCCTGCAGGAAGCCCGGAGTTACGAGAACTTCAGCGCCTGCATCGCAAGCATCGGTCATGGCTTTGATTCTGTCCGCGTCGGTAGCGTTAGCATCGTTAGCCGGCTGATAATACTTATAGGACTTGTTGTTGTCATAAGCATACTTCTTGACGCCGTTCCATGTGAACTGGTTAAAAGAACCGTCTTTTAACTGACCAACGTCGGTTACCATGGCGATCTGATAAGTACCATCTTCGGATTCGTAGTTATCGGAGATGTCGTCGAAGCTGACTTCGGCGTTGCCGCCGTCACCCTGATCGCCGCCATTTCCGCAAGCCGCGAAAGTGAATACCATCACCAGGATGAGCAATACTGTTAAAAACTTTTTCATTTGTTCCCTCCTAAATGAATTAAGAATTAAGTACAAATCAATTATAATACACTTAACGGAAAAGGGAAAGTTATTTTTTTCATAATCCGTATTTTTTGTGAAATTTTTGTGAAATTCCTTCGAAGCAAGACTGTTTTTCTGTCAGACTTCCTTATCCGACGAAAATCTGCACCCAGTACGGTGTGCCGTCCGCGGAAACCGCATAGCCGACACCGATTTTTTCGTAGCTCGTGTGCAGGATATTCGCGCGATGTCCGGAAGAATGCATCCAGCCGTCCATCACAGATGCTGCGCTCTTTTGTCCCATCGCGATGTTCTCTCCTGCGGTTTTGTAGCTGTAGCCTGCAGCCTTGAGCATGTCAAACGCAGAGCCGTAGGTTGGTGAGGTATGGGAAAAATATTGGTTCTTTGCCATATCCTCTGCTTTTTGCTGCGCGATCTCAGATAACTTACTGTCGTTTTGCAGCGCGGCAATCCCCTGTGCCGCTCTTTCACTGTTGACCAGACTGACCACCTGCGACGTCATGCTGCTCTGTCCAGCGCTTACCGGTTCGTCTTTACTGCTGTCATCTCGGTCGTCTTTATTTTCTTTATCGTTCTTGTTTGCCTGATCGCTCTTGTTCTGCGTATTGCCCGCATTTTGATCCTGATTCGTGTTCTGATCTTTGCAGTCCGTCTTTATCTGGCATACTGACGCAAAGTCAAAGTTTTCTTTGCAGATATTCTCAAGATCCGGTTTTTTCTTGCAGAGCATCTCGAAGTCGATCTGTCCCTTGCAGAGCATCTCGAAGTCCTGCACCGTCTGCGCATCGCAGAACTTTGCGGCTGTCACAGTCTGTCCCGGTCCTGCGGTATTGGTGCAGGATACGGTTTTGTCTGCTGCGTAAGCGGCGCTGCCTGCCCCCAGGACCATACTCATCGCTAAGACTGCGGTTATCATTTTGTTTTTCATGTTTTTGCCTCCTTATCTCTTGCGCAGGTGTGGTTTTATGAACCTCCGGAGGATCTTGCCCGCGCATTTGCATCAGGTACCATACAAAAACTATAACCGCTGACCCCAAGGGATGTCACCCCCTCAAAATTTGGTAATCCCTAATTCTTCCACTAAATGACGCACAAAGGAAGCCGTCAGACCCCAGATGATCTTGTCCTCATAGCGGTAGATCACGATCTGCTTATGGCCCACGCGCCACTTGTAATCACTGCGGATGCCCAGCATCTCATAAGGAAAACCCGCCGTGTCCTGCACGATGTCCTGCTCGTAGATATACGGCTCGGTTTCGGCAAAAAAACGTACCGGAACGGTAAAAACTTCCGCGACTTCCGCCTCGCTGAGCCTGAGATTTTTGAGTTCCGCCTCCGGCACGATGCCGACTACCGCGTGCATCGCAATCGACGCGAGCTCGTACTGCGTTCCATATTTTCCTAAGATTTCAATATGCCGCAGCCCTATTTCTTCATAGGTTTCCCGCAGCGCGCAGGCTTCGACGCTCTCCCCTGCCTCCAGTCTTCCTCCCGGAAAACAGACATCGCCGGGCTGTTTGATCGTCGCGGCTCTCTTTTCGAACAAAAAGTACAGTCCGTCCGCCTTTTGCACCAAAAGAATCAGCACAGCGAACTCGCGCATGATATCGATGGTATCTCTGCCGCGCCGCGCCAAAAAATCACGAATTTTCTCTTTTTGTGAAGTTTGCAAATCCTTGCCCATCTTTGTGTCCTCTTTATATCCTCCTGCCAACCTTTTGAACAAAAGAAAGGCGATGGATTCCCATCGCCGCAGGTTTCTTATTATGTAGGAATATCTCTCAGTGATATTTCCGGAATCACGACAAAAGCACCTTGCGAAACGCTGCGCATCCATGAACGTCATGCGAACATAAAAATCACAGATTTCGTTATGCGCACTTTGGTCCTTACGCTTTAGTTGAGGATCTCGCATCCGGTGAAGTCTACGCCGATCATCTCTTCCTTGTCCGCGCTCAGACTGACAACGAAGTCCATGCCGTAATCCTTGGAGATATTCTTTAATCTTTCCACGAATTCCGGCAGATCACCCAGCGTGAAGTCCGCGTGCTTCAAAATGCTGTCGATAAAGATTGTTTCAATATCATGGTCGGAACTGATGATCCCGTATAAAAAACCGATGTATTCGTCGCAATTCGTTACATGCTCAAAGTCCTCCATGCAGATGACCCTGATTCTGTATTTCAAGTCGTACATCAGTCTATGGTTCTTGTTAATAAAAATAATGCTGCCTTTGCTTGTTTCAACGGACTCGTTCGCCAGTTCAATCATCTGTTTCGTCTTGCCGCTGCCTTTATGTCCTACCAAAAGTTTCACCATGGTTATCGCCTCCAAAATTATTATTGCTTTCCGCGTTTTGTTCATTATACACTAAATTCACGTGGCTTTCAAGCACAAAATCGGACTTGCATGCAGAATTATCAATGTCAAGGAAAAGTTAAAAGCATTATCTTATCTTTTTGTTGATTTTCAGAGCATCGTGAGGGAATTCAGTTCGGCAATGGTCATAAAAACAGCAAACCCGTCACCTTTACCGCCGAGCCGCGCTAGGCAAAAATCTTAATCAGCAGCAGTTTGCCGCGCGCAACCGTCACTTCAGCGGTTTCACCCGGCAGCACTTCGTTGCTGACGCCGTATTGGTACTCACAGTGAATGGCGGCATCCTGCAGCGGATATTTGGCGTGTGTGATCGTCACACCCTCCGCCTGTCCGCTGAGGTTGAGCAGTGAAAAATAGGCACAGGTATCATCGATCCGGACCGGACTGCCGGAGACGAGCTGCATCTCGGAGTAATCGTCCAAAATCCTTCCCTCTTTGCCTGCTTCGTCCAGCATGTAGAGGATGGACACATTGGCGAGCGTATGATCCAGCCTCTGTCCGATGACGCCGACCAGCAGGAACTCCGCAAAGTTCCGCCGCATTGCCTCTTTGACCGCAAAGACCGTATCGGTATCGTCTTTTTCGCAAGGCAGCACGATCAGCTCCGGTATACTGTCCCTTGCTGCTGTATTCGCGTCCGCAGGTATAGCTGCGGCACCCGCACGCTGATACTTCTGCTCCATTTCGTCTTTGGCATACGAATCGAAGTCGCCGATGATCAGATCCGGCCAGACACCGAGCCGCGCCTGATGTTTCAGTCCGGCATCGCAGTAAATGTAATAATCGTCATTTCTGAAATATTTTTTGATCTTCTCGTAATTTTGGATCTCGGCCGCGCCGATGATCACACATCTTTGTTTCTGTTCCATGCTCTGTCATTTTCCTATGCTGCAAAATCTTTCCCTTACGGCCGCTCCAGCTTACCGATCCGGTCAGCCCAGTAGCCCCAGACCTCCTGCAAAAGTTTGCGGCCCGCGAACATGGCGGCCAGAGAAGGGTCCAGCGGCGGCGCGATTTCAACCACATCAAAACCGATGATGTTCAGGTTTTGAAATAACTTTTCGAGCAGTGTCAGTGCCATCCGCGGAGTCAGTCCGCCGAACTGCGGTGTGCCGGTCCCTGCCGCGAAGCCCGGGTCTAAGGCGTCGATATCAAAGGTGATATAAACCTTGTCAAAACGCTTCATTTTTTCGATGCAGGCCTCCGCCACCGCCTCGATTCCTTCATGATAGCAGTCGTAAGCAGTTTTGACCTGGATCTTGTTTGCTTTATGGAATTCGAACTCATCCGGCTCGATGGAGCGGATGCCGATGAAAAAGAGATTTTCCAGCGAGCTGACATGCTCCAGCTCCAAAGCTCTGCGTTCGGTATTGCCGTGAGAAAGATAATCCCCCTCCAACGCGTCGCACAGATCCATGTGCGCGTCGATGTGAATGATGCCGAATTCTTCGTTCAAAGCGTCGTTGATCCCGCGTTCCACCGGAATCGTTACGGAATGATCGCCGCCGACCATGGTAAATTTCACGCCCTGCGCAACCAGAGTTTTGACATAAGCCTGCACCTCCGCGAACAAAGCATCGCGGTCTTCATTGACAAAGTCACCGGCATCCAAGAGTTCAAAGCTGTCGTAATAGTATAGTCTTTCGGTTGATGGCGTGGAATGCTTCGTATTGGCACGCAGGACTTCCGGTGCCTGCGCCGCGCCGCCGCGATAGCTGACGCCGCCGTCAAACGGGATGCCAAAGATGACAGCATCGACTTCTGTTTCTTTTTTATCCGGCCGGTTCAACCCGCACCAGGATTGTGGATCTAAGACGTCTTTACTTTTTTTCAGCATAATTTTTCTCCTCCGTTTTTCTATCTGAAACATGGTTCAGATATCTTCCAATTGTTCTGCATCGAGTTTCGCAAGCTGCGCATCACGCTCCTGCGCGGCATCCCGCACGCTCCGCCATGCCGCAATCAGCCTTTCCATACTCCATGCTGCGTTAGCGGGTGAAGTGGATGGCAGACAGATGGCCGCACGCCCGGTTGCCGCTTCCGTGTACTTCCGATAATATTTTTCTGCGGTCTTCCCATTGACAAAGATCTGCCGGATATCTGCTGCCGCGAGGATCGGCGATAAGTCGTTCGCGACCGCGTTTTTGATAGAACTGTCCGCACTGCCCGTAATCTCGCAGGCCGCAATCACATCCCACAACGCAATGCCATGAGAAAGCAGAAACCTACGTTTTTCTGCTACCGTCTGCGGTGTCTCGCTTGCAAAGACCGCCACCAGTACACGCCAGAAACGGTTTTGCGGATGTCCGTAAAAGAACTTCTGCTCCCTTGACTTCACCGAAGGGAAACTTCCCAGGATCAGTACCTTGGAATTCTCGTCATACAGCGGCGGGAACGGGTGGAGCACATGCTTCAGTTCGTGCATTTCATTACCTCGCTGTTTCTGTTCGTTTCTCCTATTTTACCGTTTTTTAGCAGAAGCTGTCAATCATAAATGCTTCTTTTACGGTGTTATCTTTTGTGAAGATCAGCGCACGCGAAATTTAACGCCCAGTTTCCGCGCGATATCCCGGCAGTCTTCAATATCCTGCTGCGAGATAGAAAAGCCAACTACGGACATCGTCACATCCGGCACGTATTGTTTGACCTCTTCCGTAAAGCGCAGAATTTCCTCAAATGCGGCCGTACCGTATTTCGGTCTGCACAGTTCATGATATTTCTCTGCGGTCGGCGCGTTCAGACTGATGGAGATCGCGTCCAATTTGCCGGCGAATTCTTTTGCGGTCGCTTTTTGGTTGATCAGATCTGCTAAGCCGTTCGTATTGAGCCTTGTCTTTAAGCGACCTTTCAGTTCCTCATCACGTTTTACGAAATCGCAGATCGCGAGCAGACAGTCCAGCCGCTCGGTCGGTTCGCCGTAGCCACAGAATACGATCTCGTCATAAGCGAAGAGGTCCTGTTCTGCCAGTTTGGTCAGAAGTTCCTCCTTGCTCGGTTCCCGTTTCAACCAGAGGCTGTCCGCGTCACCCAGAGAATCCACCATATCGCGGATACAGAACGTGCAGCGGCAAGGGCAACGATTGGTCATATTCACATAAAGTCCTCCGCCGTAATCATAAAAAACGTCTCCGATGTATTCCATTTTATCTGCCTCCTTCTTATGGCTTGATCGTTTCTTTGCTGCCGGGCTTCGCATCACACCTGACAACTTCTGTTTACGCTTTTCCTACGCTTATCTTAATCCTTTTGGCACAAAAAAACAAGCACCGCCTTCTAAGAAGCACAGTGCCTGCTGATGATCTCTGTCATTTTTCTCATAAAGTTGATTGATCCGTCCGCATCTCTCTAATAATTCTCCGGTTTGACCTGAAAAAATGCCTGCATGTGTCCGCAGACCGGACAGATCTGCGGCGCGTCGGCACCCTCATATTCGTGGCCGCAGTTGCGGCACTGCCACTTGACACGCTCCGGCTTTTGGAATACCTCTTGGTTTTGGATATTATTTAAAAGCGCTGTATAGCGTTCTTCGTGCGTCTTTTCGATGGCGCCCACCATACGGAACTTCGCCGCGATCTCGGTGAAGCCTTCCGCATCCGCTTCCCTCGCGAAATCATCGTACATGATGCTCCATTCATACTTTTCACCGGCAATGCCTGCCAGGAGATTTGCCTTCGTATCGCCGATACCGCCGAGTAGTTTGAACCAGATTTCGGCGTGCGCTTTCTCGTCATCCGCTGTTTTGGTAAACAGCGCTGCGATCTGCTCATAGCCGTCATTCTTTGCGATATCCGCGTAATAGGTGTATTTATTTCGTGCCTGCGATTCCCCCGCGAACGCTGCCATGAGATTGGCTTCTGTTTTTGAACCTTCGAATTCCATTCGTTGTACCTCGTTTCATACGGATTTTCTTTTTAGTCTTTGTTCTCGTACGAAAAATATACACCTCACGAAAAAAAGATCAGAACGCGCCTATCCCTTTTCTGCAAGCCGCAGCTGGCCGCAGGCCGCGTCGATGTCATCGCCGAGCTCCCGCCGAATGGTCGCCGGAATCCCGCATTCTGTCAGCACCTGCTGGAATCGCAGCACCGCGCCGCGCTCACTTGTATCGTAGCCGGTTTCTTCCACCTTGTTCAGTGGAATTAGATTAACATGGCAGAGCATGCCCTGCAGACGTGCCGCCAGCTTTCTCGCGTACTCCGCACTGTCATTGACGCCTTTGACCAAGGTGTATTCGAAAGTTACCCGTCTCGCGGTCTTCTGGGTATAATCCCGACAGGCAGAAAGCAGAGTTTCCATCGGGTAAGCCTTGTTGACCGGCATGATTTCGTCACGCATCTCGTTGCTGACTGCGTGCAGAGAAATGGCAAGATTGACCTGCGGAAAATCCTCCGCGAACCGCGCGATCATCGGCACCAGCCCGCAGGTCGAAACGGTGATATTGCGCATGCCGAGGTTGAGACCGTTTGGATCATGGATGATGTGTAAAAACTTTGCCAGATTCTCATAGTTGTCAAAGGGCTCACCGGTACCCATCACCACCACATGGCTGATACGCTGCCCGGTCTCTCGCTGCGCGGCCAGGATTTGTCCTGCGATTTCTCCGGGCGTCAGATTCCGTTTCAGACCGCCGATGGTCGAGGCGCAAAAGCGGCAGCCCATGCGGCAGCCTGCCTGCGAGGAAACGCAGATGGAATTGCCGAATTTGTAACGCATAAACACGCTTTCGATCGCGTTGCCGTCTGCGAGCCGAAAGAGAAATTTTCGCGTACCGTCCAGTTTGGAGACCTGCGTCCGCAGGACATCCAAAGAAGTCAAAAATGCCTGCGCGGTGAGTTTTTCACGCAGCGTTTTTGGCAGATTATTCATTTCATCAAAGCTTTGCGCGCCGCTGCGAAAGCTGCCGTCTTTCGTGGGACCGCCATAGATCCAGCCGAAGATCTGTTTCGCGCGGAACTTAGGCTCGTTTAAGGTTTCCGTCACAAAGCGCGCAAGCTCCTGATATGTCAAATTGCTCAAATTGATCATTGATTCATTTCCTTTTGTTTTTAAACAGGTTCTGCTGCCAGCTGGTAGGCGATACGCGGTGTGCCGTCAGCAACGTAGATCACGCCACAGCGCTGAAATCCCAAGTGTTCGCAAGCCTGCTGCATGGAAAGGTTTTTTTCATGTGTGTCCATACGGATCTCAGATACAAGGCTCCTGCAATAGTCCAGACACTCCCGCAGCATGCCCCTGCGTGTTCCGTCGCTTGCCATTCTGTGAATCATGCCGTAAGGCTTCTCATTCAACCAGCTTCCGTTTTCAATATATCCGTAAGTTGGGTCTTCACCGATGATAAAAGAAAAAGCACCATGGATGGCTTGTTGCCGATCCGTCTGTTCTTCCGCTTCATCGATCCAGACAAAAAACTGTCCCTGCTCGATATCCCGCCTGATCAGCTCCGGAGACGGGTATCCGTTTATCCACTGCGCGGCATTTCCTTCGCCGCGCATATGCTGCCGACCGGCATCCAGGACCTGCATGGCTCTCTCAAGATCTTCAATCTCTGCTTCTCTTACAATCATACGCTGACTCCTTTTAGTTTTATTCCGCGTTTTCATCCAGTCTGCGTCCGCATTTACGGCAGAAC
>Ga0129310_1001400_pt1 | contig 21299 bp, 14 predicted proteins | sample Go1ome_2_FD_94433 | JGI IMG/M metagenome (GOLD analysis project Ga0129310, IMG submission 94433) | Western lowland gorrila individual fecal microbial communities from Wisconsin, USA - Go1022A metagenome | ecosystem: Host-associated > Mammals > Digestive system > Large intestine > Fecal | place...
CAGGACTATGTGCGGCAAATCCTATCGGAGGAGGACATGGACATGACGGAAAACACTTATCGCAAGGTTTCGCAGGACGAACTGGAATATGAGCGCAGAGAAGCCAGGCTGAAATACCAGCTGCAGTACAACACCGAGATATCCGTAGCAAGAGAGCAAGGGCTTGCACAAGGCCTCAAAAAAGGCGAAGCCGCCGGTCTCAAAAAAGGTGAGGCAGTTGGTCTCAAAAAGGGCGAAGCAGTTGGTCTCAAAAAAGGCGAGGCAGTTGGTCTCAAAAAAGGTGAGGCAGTGGGCTTCAAGAAAGGCGCGACGCAGGAAAAGCGTGAGATAGCGAAGAATCTGAAAGCCCTCAATCTGACGAAGGAGCAGATAGCAGAGGCGACAGGACTCTCCGCTGCCGAAATTGAAAAACTTTAGAACGTATGGGCAAGCCGCGGTAAATCCCTTTATCTGCAGCTTGCCTATCTTATTGTAGCTTTAGTGGAATAAAACCACCGGCTATGCCGGTGGAATCAAGAGCTTTAGCTTCAAGCAAAAAACCTCCTGTGCTACAATGAGTGTGGTTCCCCAACCGCACCAAGTAGAAAAGGAGGTTGTCATGAAAGACAAGAATAGTTTAGCACATACCACGTGGAATTGTAAATACCACATTGTGTTTGCACCAAAATATCGAAGACAAAATTCTTCCTCAACATAAGCATTGATTTCTAAAAGATCGTTTAGGGCTTCTTAGGATAAATGCAAATTATTCATTGACGATACCGAGATCCTTTTCCACAGCTTCTAATGTGAGCCAGCCTTTCTCTTCGCCAAATTTTCGACCTTTTGCAAGTTCATTCATCAGCCGAAGCGTTGCCTGTGTTTTTTCATAGTCCTGCATATCAAGAATCACATATCTTCCGCGTCCGTTCTTTGTCAGAAAAACTGGTGCGCCAACAGCCACATCATGCAGCACCTCGCTGTAATTTCTCAGATCTGAAATAGGTTTGATATTTTGCATATTGTTCAACTCCTTTTCCATTTAGTATAAACCAATCTGCTGTAAAATTGAACGACATCTTTTACAACAATGATAGACGTACATTCATATATTGAAAGTACAAAAACCGCAGCCCTACACCTTACTAATGAGGTGTGGGCTGCGATGTTCATTTTCAGATTCAGCGCTTTTCCTTTCTAATCATAATCATTATCATTATCATTTTCATCATTCCATGACGAGATAAAATGAATATCGCCACTGTCAATGTCCATAGCCATATTATCACACATGTGCATCATCAAATGCCCGCCAGAGTCGATTGCCATATTGTCGGAAATAGTGTAGGCAAAGTCGCCGTCGTCATAGTCAAAAAAATGCTTACCCATAGATATGCCTCCTTAATCCTCAATAATTTCGTATTTTACTCGGGAACATTTTACTCTTCGGGCGTGGTAGTGCGTGCCGTTCGCCGTCCAGTGCGGGAAGTGATCTGCTTTTTCCTCATTGGTATCACGATGGCAAATGATAATGTTTTCGGGAACATCGCAACCACCGGCGGAAAGTGGACGGATGTGGTCGAGCGTCGGGTGATAAGCGCTATTCGGATTGCCGCAGGCGGATTTTTTCATCAGCCGTCCGGTGTAATCAAACGCTTCCTGCTTCGCGCCAAAAACCCGCTTCCACACATCGATGGTCTTATACTTTGACATTTTGAATACCTCCTTTCAATGATTCTGCCTATATTATAGTGAACCACTGAAAGGAATGGAAGGGTACAGCTGTACCCTATCGGAGTTAGAGCAAATCGGTTATATTCCGTCCTGTTTTTTCAGCGATTAAAATGATGCTTTCAAGCTTCGGACTTCTGAACTTTTTGCTCTTGATGCATTTTTTCCAAGAATTTATAGTCGCTGCGCTGAAATTCAATTGCTTTGCGGCCTCATTGATGTCTCCGAAGCTGTCCAAAACTGCATGGTAACATCGGTGCGCGATGGATTCTTTATCGCTCCTTTGGTATTGATCCAAAACTTCCTGCAAATCAAAGATGTCTTCGCCGGTAACTTGCTTCAGGAGGGCATATTTGTTTTCTTGTGTGAGTGTTGTTCCACTATTTGTCATCGTAACAAAGTGTACGCTTTCCCAGTCGTTCGGAATTAGGTATGGACTGTGTGTTGAGTAGACCACATTGATTCCTCGGCTTTTAAGTTCGCACAATTCGTTCAGAACTTCTTTTTGCGCGAGTGGATGAAGCATGGCGGCAGGCTCGTCAATAATAAATAGATCGCCGCTTTCAAGCGTATTCTTCATAAAATAGTATGTGAAATACCATCGTCTGCCGGCACTTGTTGAATCGAGCGTTACAGTTTCCCCGGTTTTTTCGTGCAATCGTATCGATAGGAGTTTCCCGTCAGATCGCTCAACCGAAATACGGTCGTACATACCGCCTTCAAATACAGGAATGTTTGCATTAAGGTACTTTTCAAATGCATTCCATGCGGACTCTGGCAGGGAAAACTCTTTATCTTCATTGATTTGCTTTTGTATTTGGTCTTTGTCAGTTCCTTTATAAACCTTGTTCCAATATGTCTGCAGGATTAAGTGAGACTTATCACCGCGCAAATACTCGTGCCTTGGCTCCTCCGTTTTGAAAATGGTCTCGCTGCTTTCATTTCGTAAAAAAATGCATTTTGCGCTGACGCATTGTTGAATTTCACTGATGAATTGATACAACCCTCCGCTGTGATCGTCCATCATTTGATCGTCCTTCAAGGCAGCGTTCAAGCGCTTGATCCGTTCATTCAGCTCATGCAGCAAGACGGTGATTTTGTCACAGGATGCTTTGGTTACTTTATTGATTCTTGTGATTTCCCGCTTTAACGCCGGTTCATTGACGGTAATGAATTTTTCCTCAAATGGGGCTAAATCAGGTTTTACATAACAAAGGCTGAAGGGAAGTTTATCTAAATTATTTTGAAGAAAATAATCATAAACATATCCGAATTTGAAAGAGCACTCTTCGACGCAAAAACTTTTCCTGATTGCGTCCGCCAACATTTCGGCTTGCTCTAAAACAAAGTTCACTTGGAATTTGAGGGCATCATAATTTGTCGTTGAACCACGAGAGTCGATAATCCGGTATCCTCGTAATGGTTGTTCTTTGTTTTCACTGTACGCAATTTTGTGCAACTGTTTTTGATATGTATCCAAAGCATCTTTCAATTCGTTTGCAAGGTCGGAGACTTCGCAGGCTTCCGATTTTAAAAGTGAAACCAGATACTCCGATTCAATTCGGTCGATTTTAAATTTTTCTCCGGAGCAGGCAATAAATTCACATTTTTTTTCATCAATGTTCTTGCCGGGAAAAAGCTTCTCGATATCTTCCTTTTCGAGGAGAATATGCACTTTATAGTTCAGCGGCGGTTCTTTTTGCACTCCGAAGTAAACGCTGTTTGCTTCCACAACAGCGTTCAGCGCTTCCAAAATATTGGTTTTTCCGCTTCCGTTCTTGCCGATCAGAACGGTCGGCAACCCGTTATAAAAGTTAATTTCAACCAGCTCTTTTATCGACTTGTAATTTTGAATTTCTATTTTTGTTATTCTCATAAAAACCTCCACATGCAACTGAGGCGTCTTTGTATCTATTATATCATAAAACGGTTGTTTTTTTAAGACCCATGGGAAAAGCAAAAAAGCCGTCGATACAATCGTCTGATTTAAAATTAGGTGGCTTTTGCGTTAAAGGGGATAGCTTCTCGTAGATACGCATAATCGCTGCCAATGCAGGCCAAAATATAAGTACATCGTATTTTAGCCTCAAATTTATTGACTTTTTCTTGTCATTGGGCTAAAATATAGGTGTATCGTATTTTAGCTAAAAGGAGGCGAGCAATGTATATTGAGAGACAGCTCGAAAAGAAGTTTACAGCAATAAGCGAGGAGTATGCCTGCGTGCTGCTGACCGGTCCGCGTCAGGTCGGAAAATCCACCATGCTGCGGCACTTGATGGAGGGAACTGCACGAGCCGAGGTTTCGCTGGACGACTTGGAGGAACGCAGACTTGCCAAAACAGATCCTGCCATGTTTTTGAAACTGCATCCCGCACCGGTTCTCATTGATGAGGTGCAGTATGCACCGGAGTTGTTTACGTATATCAAGATCGCCGTAGATAACGGTGCTGCCCCAGGTTCTTATTGGCTGACCGGTTCTCAGGCTTATCGCCTGATGGAGCTTGCACAGGAGTCTCTAGCCGGAAGAACTGCAATTCTTCATATGTCCGCATTGTCACAAGCCGAGCTTTGCGGTGCGAAGGATGTTTCGCCGTTTTCCTTAGAGCTTGACGACTTGCAGAAACGCAAGGACTTGCTTTGCCCCGCCACCCCGATCGAAATCTACCAAAGAATTTGGGATGGTGCGCTTCCCGGGCACAGAAGCGGCAAATATAAAGACCGGAATGTTTTTTACAGTAGTTATATTCAGACCTATATTGACCGCGATGTATCCACCGAGATTCCCGGCGTGGATAAGGTGATGTTTGCGGACTTCATTCGTGCTGCCGCCTGCAGAAGCGGACAAATGCTGAATCTGCATGACATCGCCGGGGATGTAGGGGTCAGCGATGATACTGCAAAGCGCTGGATGAAGGAACTTGAAAAATCTGGCGTGGTATTCTTCCTGCATCCATACTCCAACAACCTTCTGAAGCGGACGATCAAAACGCCGAAACTATATTTCTTTGATACAGGTCTTGTCTGCTATCTGACTCGCTACTCAAGCCCTGAGATCCTCATGAACGGAGCGATAAACGGAGCCGTTTTAGAAAACTACGTTGCAGCGGAAATCATCAAAACCTACAGCAACAGTGCGCAGGATTGTCTGCTGCATTATTACCGGGACAAGAACAGTAATGAGATCGATTTGATTATGGAAAGTGACGGTCAGCTGCACCCTATCGAAATCAAAAAAAGCATCAACCCGCCGACACAAATTACGAGGGCATTCAAGCTGCTCGATAAGGCTTCCGTACCGAGAGGCACAGGCGCGATTGTCTGCCTTCGGGAGGTATTAAGCGCAATGGACAGCAGCACATATATTATCCCTGTTTGGATGATATGAGTTCGCTCCTTAAAAAGCAAGTATTTTATGATGTAGGAAATATTGTATAGCGATATTTCCGGAATAACGACAAAAGCACCTTGCGATGTGGCGCTCATGGGTGAGCGCCATGTGCGCATAGAAATCTCTGATTTCGTTATGCGCACTTTTGTCCTACGCAGCCGCTTGGATTTCAAAAAGAACCGGGCGGCTGTTTCTATTGAAGGAGAATTCTGCAGGGCGGCAAAAATAGGATAAAATGAGAAAAATATCGCCAGGCGTCAGGGCGTCCTGCGTAAAGGAAAAAGCGCGGGCGCGCATCCAAATCGGAAACGCGCCCGCGCTTTTAAAATACCTATGAAATATTTAGAACGTTGCGATTAAGCAGCTTTGTTCTTTTCGATATTCTTTTTGAGCTGTACTTCCGGTTCTGTCGGCATCTTGAAGAACGGAACGAATCTGTCCAGACCTGTGAAGGTTAAGATCAACAGGGAGAATACAGCGATCATTGCCATGAAGTTGTACTTGATGAAGTCCAGGTTTGTCAACTGAACCAGCGGGTATACACCGGAAGTGATACCGATGTAGAAGCCGAGGTAAACGTGCCAAGGAATCAGCTGGGAACCGAATACGCCCATTGCGTCGCCGAAGGTCGCGTTTCTGAGTCTTAACTTGTACTCAGCTTCTTCGTCCGCGCATACAACGTTATCCTCGGTAACCTGCTTGATAACCGGTCCGATGGTAACGATCTGTGCCATTTCGTCAGCCAGAGCAGCGTTGCCGAGTAAGGAAAGCACTGCGTTCCAGCCGAGGAGGTGTCTGACCTTCTTGGACATCTTTGCAATTAAGTTTGCCAAAGGCGCGAACGCGTCCATCAGCTGCATAACGCCGCCGAAAGCCGCAACCCACATCATCATCGGGATAACCCAGGCACCTGCGTCCTCAATACCGGTGAAGAGGAAGTTATCCAGGAATTCCTGTACGCCGCAAGCAGTGCCCGCGAAGATACCTAAGATGTAGGAGGAAAGGATACCGGAACCGATACAAGCGAAGGTGTTTACACCCAGAACTGCCAGTACGATAACCAGAACCAAAGGAATAACCATGTAAAGCGCAACGCCGTCAGCTACCTGATTCAAAAGGTCGATGGCTGCAGGACGTTCTTCTTCGAGGAACGCGTAGATCTCCGGTGTAATGTTGTCCATAACGGTGGAAGCATCACCGGTACCGTGCAGACCCATGACAGAAGCTGCAACGTAGAACGCGATTGCTGCCAGTACCAGACAGCCGATGGACCAAACACCCTGGTGTCTGATTCTGTCTGTAACCTGTACGCCCTGGATACCGGAGGATACGATGGTCGTATCGGAGATCAGACCGATGTTGTCGCCGAAGCAAGCGCCGCCGGCGATTGCGCAGGTAGTCAGATAAATGTCACCGCCTACGATGTGGGATAACCACAGGAAAATCGGTGCGCAGGCTGCGAACGTACCCCAGGAGGTACCGGTCGCAACGGACAGTACGCCTGTGCAGACCAAACCGACGCAAGCGACGGTTCTCGCAGTGACGCCCAGCTTCAGTGCGATGTTTACAACGGATGCGCCGACGCCGAAGCTCATGAAGCAGTTTGCCATAACATAAGCGAGCATCAGAATGAACAGAGCAACGAGGATGTTGCTGACGGAGCCCATCGCGGCATCCAGACATTCCTGCCATTTTTTCTTTTCCACCAGCATCGCGATGATGACCGCTGCGAGGAAAGCGAGAGGAGCCGCGATCATAGCGTCCTGACCATCAAAGAGATGGCCTTTGCCGAAGATCATCAGCCCTGCCAGTACGAATACCGGCACGAATTTGAGAAATGCTTTTAAACCTTTCATTTCTTTTTCTCCTTTGAGTTTGATAAGAATAATTATTTCACAAGCAAATTACATAGCAAGGAACGTGCCAAAACTCGACAAAAAAACCAAGCGTTGAAATCTCAACCTTGTATACAAGACTATGTAAATCCTAGCGGTTTTTTAGCACGATAAATTGAACCAAAAATGGTTCTGAACCGATTTTGTAAAACCAAAAATGGGTCAAACTTCTTGACAAGGGGGATAAATATAGTATACTACTAGAGAGTGAGAAAGCATTTTGCTGTTTTTTTGCTGGATTTACGCAAAAAAAAGAAAAAAGAGAGAACATGAAGGAGCTTATACCATGAAATATACAGGAACGAAGCGCGCGCTGGAGCCAAAGGGGAGCTTGACGGTTACCGCATGGAAAGTCGATAATCGAAAGGAACTCCAAAGTCGGGAGCTGCGCGTCGCCATCGATTGCATTTCGATGGAGCGGGACAGCCTCCTGCAGATCTGCAGTATCTGCGAATACGATGAGGAAAAAATCAAAGAAAAAATATATAAGATCATCGGGGAACGCGGTAAGCTGCACAATCCGTATACAGAGAGCGGCGGACTGTTTTCGGGCATTGTCGAGGAAATCGCGGAGGACTTTCACGAAGAACGCGCGCTGAAGCCCGGCGACCGGGTGGTCAGCATGACCACCCTGACGGCGCTGCCATGTTATCTGGAATCCATCGAGAGCATTGACTTTGAGTACGGTTTTCTGCGCTGCAAGGGCTACGCGATCTGCTTCGAAACGACGCTTCTGCGCGAGATTAATCAATTTGAACCGCGCCAGATCAAGCACCTGCTGCGCGCGCTGAACGAAGAAGGAAACTTTTGGGGAATCAGCGAGATGCTGACCTCCATGCAGGCGGATAACTGCGTGATCATCGGCAACAGTTTGGTAGAAATCATCCTGTACGCGCGTATGCTCAAAAATCGCAATCCCGATGTGATCATCACCTGTCTGTTTGAAAGCAGCCGCGGCGGCAGCCTGCAGGGGGAAGAAACAGCGCTGCTTGCAGCGATTGGAAGCCTTGTTTCCCATATCATGTTCCTGCCGATGAATCTGCCGCTGGAGACCGCGCACGCGGTATTCGAGGCGCAGCGTCACAAGCCTGTGGATGTTGTGATCAATCTGGAGGAGATCAAGGGCTGCGAAAGCGTTGCCGCGCTGCTCGTTCGCTCCGGCGGGCTGGTCTGCCACACGAATATCGGCAACGCCTATTCGAAAGGCATGCTGATTGCGGACAGCCTGGGTAAAGAGGTTGTCAATTACGCGCTGGACGGAGTCTGCGCGCATACTTTCGACTACGCGATGCAGCTGGTCGTGAGTACGCAGGCTGTATTCGCGAATCTGAACGATTTTTACGCCAAGTCGCAGATCAATCACCTCAAAAAACGGAAGCCTGCCGTCATGAAGGAAGAACGAACCCAAATGGCCGCAAAGCAGATCGATGGTTTCCTTTATATGAGCCCGGCGACCGAGTTCATGGTCGAGGAGGTGCTGAACGTGGCACAGTACGACTGCAACGTCATCATCCAGGGCGAAACCGGCGTCGGTAAGGAAAAAGTCTTTGATCTGCTGCAGCAGAACAGCCCGCGGCGTTCTCAGCCCTGCGTCAAGATCAATTGCGCGACGATCCAGGAAAATCTCGCCGAGTCGGAATTCTTCGGCTACGAGAAGGGTTCCTTCACCGGTGCGGCCACGAGCGGCAAAGAGGGCTATTTTGAGATCGCCAACAACGGCACGCTCTTTCTCGACGAAATCGGCTCCCTGCCGCTTGCCATGCAGTCCAAGCTGCTGCGCGTTCTGCAGGAGAACAGCTTTTATCGGGTCGGCGGAACGACACCAAAGAATGTCAACGTGCGCGTCATCTGCGCGAACAATATTCCGCTGCAAAAGCTGGTCAACGAAGGCAAGTTCCGAGAGGACCTGTATTATCGTCTGAATATCTGCTGTATTAACGTGCCGCCGCTGCGGGAGCGTCCGGAGGATATCGAGTGTCTGGCCGCGGCATTCATCGACCATTACAGCTTGAAGTACGGCATTCAAAAAAACTTCACGCCGGAGGCTTATCAAAAGCTGGAGGAATATCACTGGCCCGGCAACGTCAGAGAGCTGGAAAATACAGTGCATCGTCTTTACATCAGCGAGCGCGAGCGGCAGATCGGCGAGGACGCGGTGGATGAGCTTCTGAACGTCAACGTATATAATGAAAGCATGATCGACCTCAAGCGCGAGGTACGCCGCGAAGAAAGCCTTGATTTCAACAAGATCATGGACGAGCAGGAAAAAAAGCTGATTGCCTACGCGCTCAAAAAAGAGGGCACGACGCGTAAGGCAGCGGAGTTTTTGAATATCCCGCAGACCACGCTCGCACGCAAAAAAATCAAGCATCAGCTCTAAAGCGCTGCCAGATGCCTTCGCCGCCCTGCCCGCGCGAAACACGTTTCCCCTTCGCCGTCCTGCATGTGCGAAACACGTTTTGCCTTCGCCGTCCTGCACGCGCGAAACATGTTTTGCCTTCGCCGCATGGTCCGCGCGAAACACAGTTTGTCTGCTGACACATTGCGAGGGCTTTTGCGGCGCGTTTATGACGATTTGGACGGACAGCGTTTTTATACAGCACAGTACCTTTCGATTGGGATAGGGCGCCGGCGCGCAAAAATGAAAATCCGAGGTGTATGGGGCACCTCGGATTTTCAGTTCATTCTTTATTTATTTTCTGTTAATTTAACTTGTTCGCAAGTAGGATTGTGTTTTGGTCGCCGGCCTATTTCATAGTCCAGGTCTGGAACTTAAAGTCCTGACCGACTTCCTTGAGAGAGTCAAATCCCGCGATGATGGTTGCTTTGATCTCGTCGTCTGTGAAATCGTGATAGTCACGCTTTGCGATGTTTTTCATCGCGACTTTGATCATCTCCGCTGCAGTCTGCGGATCCATGCCGTTGTAAGGAACGGTGCTGATTGCTTCGTTGAATGCGTTGTCTAATAATTCTTTCTTGTTAGCCATAATAATTACCTCCATTTTCTCTTTACATCTTTTGATTCGTTCTTTTGGGATGCTCTGTTTCATCCTTTGTTGCACCTATATATAGCAAAAGGCGTGCCAACTTTCAAAAACACGAAAAAAAGCGTAAAAAAACAAATAAATAGGAAAAAATGAGAAAAAAACAGCCGTTTTTTTGTTATAATCTTCAAAACGTGAAAAAATGTAAAAAAGAAAGAGCCAAAAATGGGTCAAAACCAGGATAGCTTGACCCATTTTTGGCTCGATATTGAGCAAGATTCGGTTCAAAGGCAGTGGGGCAGGGCGAAGCTGCGCGCCCCTCTGCTACTCGATGGATTTTAAGGATTCCGCCATATTGATCTTGTTCAGGCGGAAGTACATCGCGCAGTTGACGATCAGCGCGAAGGCGAAGGTCATCACGAGCGCCAGCAGATAGCTGCGCGGCTCTACATGCACGTCGAAGCTCAAAAGATCGACTTGAATCTCATTCATCACGAAGGTATGGAACCATTTGCCGACCGGCATGCCGACCAGCGCCGCGATGGCAGTGAGCACGATGTTTTCTCGGAAGACGTAAGCATTCGTCTCGCTCGGATAGAAGCCGAGCACCTTGATGGTCGCGATCTCGCGGACACGCTCTGTGATGTTGATGTTGGTCAGGTTGTACAGCACAATGAATGCCAAAGCGCCGGCGCAGACCATGATCAGGATGATGACGTAATCCAGACTGGCCATCATATTGCTGACGCGGTCGCGCATATCCTGTGTGATGCTGACAGAGGCTACGTGACGCGCGTTCATCAGCTCCGCGCCATCCGCGCGCGGGTCCTCCAAAACGCCGTCCGCGTCGCGATGTCCGATGACATAGGCCGTATTGATTTCCGGATGTCCCCATGCGCCGCGGTAGGTATCGAGGTCGATATAGACGTAATTGTAAACATGGTTTTCGCACAAAGCGGCAATGGTAAGATCCATTTCGCGCATGTCGCTGTCGTAAACCGTCAGCGTGTCACCGACCGTCAGCTTGAGATTTTCTCCGAGATTTTTGTTGATGATACAACTGCCGTCTGTCGGATAATCGAGCAAGCGGTCTCCGTCCTTAAGCGTGATAAAATCCGCAATCGGGTCAGCGGGGTCTGCGACGATCATGTTGACAGACTTGATTTGTGTGCCGTTGTGTACGTCTACCGAGAGCGCGTTGAGGAACAGCGCCTCGTCGATGTAGTCCGCGTTCTTTGTCAGGAAAGTTTCCTGCTGCGCTTTCCGCATGTCGCGGTCGAAGGTGACAGTGTAGTCGTTGTGAAAAATTTCGTCGTACTGCACACTGATGATATTTTTGATGGAATCCGACAGCCCCATCGCGGTGATCAGCAGCGCCGTACAGCCGCAGATGCCCAGCACCATCATAAAGAAACGCTTTTTGTAGCGGAAAATATTGCGCAGGCAGACCTTGTGCAGGAATTTGAGGCGATTCCATATAAACGGTACATACTCCAGCAGAATGCGTTTGCCGAGCGCCGGTGACTTCGGCCGGATCAATTCCGCGGGCACATTCACAAGCTCCGCGTAGCAGCAGTAAATCGTCGTGCCCACACAGCAGAGGATCGCCGCGAGGATGGAGAGCGCGCCCAGCGTACCGTTGACAACGAAGATGAGGTCGGCGAAGTCGTACATCATGCCGTAAGCGGTCCAAATAACGGACGGGAACAGATAGATGCCGCCGAAAAAGCCAATCAGCCCGCCGATCAGCGAGGCACTGCCCGCGTAGAACATATATTTTCCGAGAATCCGTCCCTTGCCGTAGCCGAGCGCCTTGAGCACACCGATCTGCGTGCGCTGCTCATCGATCATGCGTGTCATTGTAGTCATGCAGACCAGGGCTGCCACGAGGAAGAAGAATACCGGGAACACCTTGGCGATGGAATCTACGATACTGGTATCATTGTCAAAGCAGACGTAGCCGATATTGGTGTCGCGGCCGAGGACGTAGGTTTTTGGATTTTCGATGTCGTCCACTTTTTTGCGCGCATCTTCGATCTCCTCCTCGGCGTCCGCGACTTTTTTCTTTCCATCCTTCAGTTCCTTGCGGCCGTCAGCCAGTTCTTTTTTGGAATTCGCAAGCTCCCTGCGGCCCTTCGCCAGCTTATCGTAGCCGTCGTTCAGCTTGTCTTCTCCGGCCTCGATCTTTGTCTTCGCGTCCGCGAGCTCCTTGGCGGCAGCTTCAAACTGTGCGTCCACCTGCGCCTTTGCTTCCTGATATTGCGCAAGGTATTGATCGTAGTACGGGGTGCCCGCAGCGGCCTCGATCTGCGCTTTCTGCGCGTCGAGCTGTGCATAAGCATCAGCCTTTTGCTTCTCGTAATCTGCAAGTCCTGTCTCATAGTCCTTTTTGGACTGTGCCAGTTCCTTTTTGGAAGCGTCGAGTTTCTTTTGGTTATCGTCCAGTTCTTTCTGCCCGTTGCGGATCTTTTTTTCACCGTCCGCGAGCTCTTTTTCCGCGTCCGCGAGCTCCTGCTTGGCATCATCGAGCTTGTCCTGCGCCTCGGACAGCTTATCGTTGGCTTCAGTGACGATCTCGTCATATCGGCTGCTTGCGCAGGTTTCAAGGGCGTCCTCCAGCGGCGTTTTTACAGCGTCCGCATTCTTTTTGTACGCGTCGGAATAGATCTTGCCGCCTTCGGCAAGGCAGACATAAATCTCGGTATAAACCTCACTGTCCCATCCGTCCTCCGGTATATAAAGGTAGGTCGCGACGCTGCCGTTGCCCAAAGAGGTCGAGCCGCGCTCAAAATTCAAGTAGAGCGGAGACTCGCAGATGCCGACCAGTTCGTATGTATCATAGGCGAGCAGGTCTTTCGTATCCTGCTTGTTGTTGTCGGTGATGCGGATTTTTTTGCCGATATCGTCCGCGCTGAAATAGCGTGCGTCACCGACGCATTGATTTGGCCTGTCCGGCAGTTTTCCGGCTTCGAGCGCCGGGGTATTGATATCGGAAAGCAGCGTGTGCAGCTTGGCAACCTTTTCGCCGATCTCTGTGTCAGCCTCATCGTTTTTGTCTGTGAGCAGAAAAAGTGCGTCGGCGGAATAGCTGCCGCGGGCCTTGGCGATACCGTCCAGGGCTTGCATTTTCGCAACGTCTTTTTCCTCCAGACCGAGCGTGGACATCAGTTCATAGTCATAGAAATTGTGCTGCGCGTAGAAGGTGTCACCTGTCAGAATAAAATCCTCTTTGCAGATTTTGAGCCCGCAAAAGAAGCCGACGCCCAACGCGCAGATCGCCAGGATCGCGATCCAGCGGCTGAAGCTGCCCTTGATCTCCCGCAGCGTGGATTTGGTCATCGCGTTTTTCATAAACTCTGCCGCCTTTCTACCATTCGATGGTTTCGACCGGCACGCGGTGCGCGTTTCGCTCCACTGAGGAAACTGTGCCGTTTTTGACATGGATGATGCGGTCGGCCATCGGCGCGATCGCGGTATTATGCGTGATGATCACGACGGTCATACCGGTTTCGTGCGCGGTATCCTGCAGCAGTTTGAGAATCGCCTTGCCGGTATTGTAGTCCAGAGCGCCGGTCGGCTCGTCACAGAGCAGCAGTTTCGGATTCTTGGCGAGCGCGCGCGCGATCGCGACACGCTGCTGCTCACCGCCGGAGAGCTGCGCCGGGAAATTATTGATGCGGGAAGCAAGTCCGACCTTGGTCAGTGCTTCCCCGGCGTCCATTGGATCCTTGCAGATCTGCGCGGCCAGCGAAACATTCTCGAGCGCGGTCAGGTTCTGAATCAGATTGTAGAACTGAAAAACAAAACCGATCTCGTAGCGTCGGTAGGTGGTCAGCTCGCGGGCATTGTATTTGGAAATCTCTTTACCATCGAGAAATACTCTTCCTTCGGAGAGCGTGTCCATGCCGCCAAGGATATTCAGCAGCGTGGTCTTGCCCGCGCCGGACGGGCCGACGATGACACAGATCTCACCTTTTTCAATCTCAAACGAGGCGTCACGCAGTGCCTCGATGGTGATTTCTCCCATATGGTAGACTTTTTTTACGTGCTCAAATTTTACAAAAGGTTCCATGGATAGTCTAGATTCCTTCCTATGTTGTAATGTTACCTTCAGTTGACAAGAGCACAAACGCCTGGGCGGGTTGAAATTTCAATGCATGCTTCGTTGCATGCTTCGTTCTCGTCTCGGGCTTACATCCGGTAAGCTTTCGTCCTGCGGCCTTGCCTGCGCCGAAATTTCGAGCCGCCGGGTTCCAAGGAAGTTTGCAGAGAAAATATTTGCCTCTGCGCGAGGCGAATGAGCGAGGCGTAGTGGTGCTGCGGTGAGCGAAGACAACAAAGTGCAGAAGCAAATAGGTCTTTGCAAACCTTGTGTGCCTTTGTCAACTGAAGGTAAGACCATTATACACGATTTTTTAGTATTTTAACAGAATAAATCTGTGTTTCCACGCGGAAAATATGATGAAAAAACTGATCATGAGCAGAAACATCGCGGCAAAGGTCAGATAATTGACGGTAAGAGGGTCCAAAAGCTGTGTTTTGGACAGCAGCGGGAAGGTCGCGAGTCCGATGGGGAAGGCGAGCGATACCTGCGCGAGCCGTTCACAAAATTCCGTCGGTCCATATAGATAGTAGACGAGAATCGGCAGCAGAATGAGCAGCAGCGTAAGTGCCGCGCCGAGCGCCAGACAACCCAGATGGAAGGACCAGAGAGAAGGCGTTTCAAAGCCGAAGCACATGATGGTGATCTCCGTCAAAAAAATCAGCAGCACGCAGCCGCTGTAAACCCCCTTGCGTTCGATGAACCATGCGCAGCAGAGGGGCCCCGCGGTAAGCGCGGGGTACATGGCTTGCAGAGTTGTGAAGCCGGAAAGTGTCAGAGCCGAGCGTTGTGAGAAAGTTACGAGAAAAAGCGCGAGGCTCAGGGACAGGCTCAGAATCAGGGTGTAGCAAAATACCTTGCAGGTGCTGCGAAAACGCAGACAGGAAAGTCTGCGCCCGGAGCGCGGAGAGGTTTGCGCCTCGTTTTGCAGCAGGAACCGCGGCGGGCGCTCCAAAAAACAGAGAACTCCTATGAGCATCAGCGCGCCCGCCGCGAGCAGCGCAGGATAAGGAAAGCTTTCCAAAAGGATTTTCCACAGCAGACCGCAGGCAAAGGCAGCTGCCCAGACGACGCCCAAGAGCCGCGTTTTGCTGAATCGAAACCAGCTGACGATCAGATTGGCGGGCAGAAGCAGCGCGAGTCCGCTGAAGCTGATTCCCGCGAGTACCGCGCCGCCGACCGCGAGGATACCGTTTTCTCGGATAAAAAAGAGAAACCAGCCGCCGCAGCTCAGCAGAACATAAAAAAAGGTCCAAAGCTGAAACGGCAGCAGGGTATAGCAGCCAAGCGCCAGCGGCACGCCGATGATCAGACCGCAGAGGAATCCCGCGGAAAACAATAAGGAATGATCTATGCATAAAAATCCGACAAGCGGACTGATGACGATAATCAGGCCGATAATATTGCGGCTCAGATAAAAGCAGCGCATCACGAGAGCAATCTCCTCCAATTCGATACTCAAATTCTGTATAGACTTAGTATGAAAAGGCGCGCGGAGATTATACTTTGCATTTTCTGCTAAATCACGCGAAAGCAAGCACGCAAAATTTCGCGAGGCAATGCGGCCTTGTGCGGAAAAGTCTTGTAAAATACGCGGTTTTGCAACGCGAAAATCCCACGAGGCATACGAACTCGCTGAGCGCGCAAAATTTCGCGAGGCAGGCGGCCCTGCTATACACGAGGCAGTGCTGAGCGCGCGAGAAACTTCACTGCAAAAGACAGTAAAGAGATGCCAAAACAGACAAAGTTCCCATTTTCGTAACTTTTGGGCAAAAAGATGTAATGCGACCCCGCGTTTACGCCAGAGAAACCGCTGTTATCAGAAATAATGGAAGAATTTTCTGTGTAATTTTTTGAAATTTGTAACATAAGACAATGAGAATTTTGTTTTATTAGAGAATGAAACAAAAAATAAGAGGATCGTGCCTGGAAAGATGTGCTGCGCGAGAAGCCCAGTGCGCCGCGTTACATCTTTTAACGCTTTTTTGCCCAAAAAGCGGCGCTTGTCGCAACATCGGGGGCAATGTCACGCAGATTGCTTGTGGGAACTCTGAAAGAAAAAGCGGCGCTTGCCGGAACATCGGGGGCAATGCCACGCAGATTGCTTGTGGGAACTTTGAAAGAAAAAGCGGCGCCTGCCGGAGCATCGGGGGCAATGTCACGCAGGTCGCTTGTGGGAATTCTGAAAGAAAAAGCGGCACTTGCCGGAACGTTTGGGATGATGCGAAGGTGTAGATTTGCGGAAAAATGCGGAATGAGGGTTGCAAAATGACAAAAACATGGTATGATAGGAACATGAAAAAAGCGTCTTTTGGCGCAATATGAGGCCATATTGATGATGATGAGATAGAACGAAAATCGGAGCGACTGATATGAAAGCATTTTTGGAAACAAAACTCGGCCTTGTCTTTGACGGAGTTTGGCAGATGAGAGAAATTCTGTTCTTGCTCGCGGCAGCAGCGTTTTGCCTTTTGCTGCTCGCGCTTGCGGCACAGCTGATCCAAAGAATCGTTAACAGCCGGAAACTGAAAAAAGACACGATTTTTAGCCATCGCAAGAATAAATATAAAGATGGAATTGGGAAACGCAGAAATCGAAAGTATTAGCGATGAGAAGAAAATCGCAAAGATGTAATCCGGTCAAAAAAATGAAACAATCTTAGAAACCCATGGCAAACCGGAACGCTTGAAAGCCGATCGGCACGAAAAAATCACTGCCATGGAAAGCGCCGAAAAGCCATGAAAAACCGGAATGGTTGAAATAGGAAAGACGGAACGGAAGGATTGACAAAGAAAAAAGAAAAAGGTATGTATCCCCGCAGAGGCGGGGGTATTTTTTTGCCATTTTTTCGGACAGCCGCAGGGATTCGCGAGCCGCATCACTTTGCCGCGGGAGTTCATGGCCTCGAGTCGCATCGCTTCACCGCGGGAGTTCGCAATCGCGAGTCGCATCGCTTCGACGCGGGAGTTCGCAATCGCGAGTCGCATCGCTTCGCCGCGGGAGTTCATGGCCGCGAGCCGTATCGCATCGCCGCGGGAGTTCATGGCCGCGAGCCGCATCGCTTCGATGCAGCTGTCCATGGGTCTGCGCGCTGCTGCAGGAGTCCTGACCGCTTATGCGATGCCAAAGAATGGCTTTTAGAACAGATAACCGTTTGTATCGCAGCACTGACAGGCGATAGAGCGGATTCCTGCTGAACTTGGCAAACAGCCGCCGGCGTTCGCGGGTTGCTGCGCGCTGCCGCAGGCGATTATGCTTGGCTGCGGGCTGCCGCAGCTATTTTGCGCGTGCTTTTGACAATCGCAGCTTTGCTTACAGCTGTTTTGCGGCCGCGTGTTTTGAGCGTTGCAGCTTTGATTGCAGGAAGCGCAGGTTTCGATTCCGGCGCATTGACCGAGATCATCGCAGCAGGTGGGAACTTCATCGGCTTGCAGCGCGAATAAGGTTGGCCGGATAACCTGCAGATGGATGCTCGGCGTCAACACAAGATTAGAGTTGAGAACCAGGGAAACCGCTTCCGGACAAGCGGTGGTACCGGCTGTATCGACAGTCAGGGTCGGGTTCATAAGCACGCCGCAGGCATGGAAGTCGAAAAGCAGAGACGGTGAGATACCGTTGGTCTGACATGGAATTTCGACACAGTACATCGCGAAATTACTGCTGCCGGAGACGGTAAGCGGGAAGAAACCGCTCTTGTCATTTTTCGTTTTGAGCGTGAGTTTGAAATCGCGATTTTGTTTGCCGTTGGAAACAGTGCCTTCCAGTACGATGGTCAGGGATACTGCCCAAGGACCGGCTGCTTCCGCGAGGAAAAAGTGTTCGTCTCTGCCGCAGGTTGGGCCGCAAGGACTGCAAGTGCCGCATCCATCGCAAAGGTGGCGATCGATCGGCGCACAAGGGCATTTGGTGATATCCGGCATGATGCCGCTCAGATCAGCGATATAGCGGCCGTTTCGCAGGCCAAGCGCGGAAACCGCAAAACCATCGACGGTTACCGCGTCGGCAGTCAGCAGACCGCTTTGGGTCGGCGCGATTTCATTGATTGTGACGCAGGAATTGGTGATGGTGAAGTTGGTACCGCAGTTGAGGTCAAAATCACCGCAGCCGCAGCAGCTTGCACCTATGCAGCTTCCGCAGCCGCAGCAATTGTTCGCGCAACCGGCGTTTCCAAAGCTGCTACAGCCTGTGCCACCGCAGCCTCCGCAGCCGTTGCCACCTCCGCAGCCGTTGCAGCTTCCGCAGCCTGTGCCGCCTCCGCAGCCTGTGCCGTCGCAGCTTACGTATCCTCCGCAGCCACCGCCGCAGTTCACACGCGACGGGCCTCCGATGCGTAACTCCTGCGTGAAGTTTGGGTTTTGGGCAATGAGAGGGACGATGATTGGGCAGGAAGATTCTTCTTTGTCATAAAAAATCTTATCCAGATAAACCTGATTTCGCGCGATACCGACCTTGCCGCCGCTGCCGGTACAGTCGCAGGTGCCGCGCGTGTCGGCGCTGCGCGCGTTTTTCGTTTGATTACATGTTGTATTCATCATAAATTACCTCTTTTCATAATTCGATAGGTACTACAATATATGCGCGGCAGGGAGGAACGGCCACAAATGATAGAGAGCACAGGGGTCTTCCGCGCGTGACGATCCCGCAAGGACGAGGAGCTGCAAAGCGCTGCTGCTGTTAATGCGGCAGCGCCGCTTCGCAAGTGCGCGTAACGAAATTTGAGATTTCTATGCGCGCCTGGCACTTATGAATACGCATTGCACCGCAAGGTACTTTTTGCATAATCAAAAAACGCCCACTTTTCTGTGCGCGTTATCGTTGTGATACCTTCAGCTGACATGAGCATACACGCTTAGACGACTTGCAATTTCAATGTATGCTGCGTTTTCGTCTCAAATCTGCGTCCAGTAGGCCTTCGTCCTGCGGCCTTGCCTGCGCCGAAATTGTAAGCAGCCGGGTTCCAGGGAAGTTTGCAGAGAAAATATTTGCCTCTGCGCGAGGCGAATGAGCGAGGCGCAGTGGTGCTGCGGTGAGCGAAGACAACAAGGCATAGAAGCAAATAGGTCTTTGTAAACCATGTGTGCCTTTGTCAGCTGAAGGGATTGATTTTAAATACAAAATGCGGCGTAGAGCGGAACGATTTTTTTGTTGTCCTCCAAGCCGAAGTTTTTGGCAGAGAGCTTGATTGCATAAGCGGGCTTGTAGGTATCCATATAGACCTTTAGGCTCTTGCCTCTCGTGTTGTCTGCAGACTTGACTTCAATGGGAATGAGCTGACCGTTACGCTGAATGATAAAATCAATTTCAGCTCCACGCGCGGACTCCCAGTAGTAGGTGCGGTAGCCGTTCATGGTAAGCTGCACATTGACATAATTCTCTGCCATACCGCCCTTGAAGTCGTTAATTTCCTCGACCATATAGAGAATGTCATTGGCGGCTAAATCCTTCTTGGCGCAAAGCAGCCCTAAGTCGGACACATAAATCTTGAACGCATCAATATCGCGGTAGTTTTCAAGCGGCTTTTTGATTTGCTCGACCTTGTAGACCTGTGATACGATGCCGGACAGACAAAGCCATGTAATCGCATTTTCAAATTCGGAAGCCCGGCCGCCTTTTTTTATCAGTTTATATTGGAAACGGGTATTCTTTTTGGAGAGCTGAACGGTAATGTTGTCGTAGGCAAGTCTGGTTTTTTTGATTTCATTCAAGTTATTATACTTGCTCATATCGTTGAGATAGCTTGCAAGTATCGTATCCTGCGTATGACGGACAAGGATATAGTCCTTTGTTTCAGCGAATTGCATCACGCACTCCGGCATACCGCCGACTACAAGATATTGACGGTAAAGCTGCATGGCTGCGTCATGCAAGGCAGACGGCAAAGGTGTATCAGTTTGAAAGCACTTTTTTATCTGCTCTACCAAATCATCCTCGCCGAGCGCCAGCATAAATTCCTCCATATCCATAGGATAAAGCGTTTTCATATCGACCTTTCCTACGGGAAAAGAGAATTTTGCTCTGCTCGCCGCAACGCCGAGCAAGCTGCCTGCCACGATGATGTGATAATCCGGAGCGTCCTCGCAAAAGTATTTGAGCGAAGTCAAAGCTCTTTCGCAGAGTTGCACCTCGTCGAATACAATCAGCGTTTTTTCCTTCACGATGGTCTGCCCTGCGATATGGGACAAAATCGGTATCAGATAATCGGGGCTGATGTTTTCCTCAAAGGTTTCGTTCAGCCTTGGATTCGTTTCAAAGTTAAAGTATGCCACATTTTCGTAATGGGTGCGTCCAAGTTCCAAAATGGAATAGGTTTTTCCAACCTGTCTTGCACCCTGCAAAATAAGGGGCTTACGGTGTTCACTTTCTTTCCACGCTTCCAAGAAGCCCATAATTTTTCTATACATAAGCAGTCCTCCCTAAAGTTACTGATCATAGTATAACAGATATTCGTGTAAAAATCAATGATTTTTCATCAATTTTCGCACTAATTAACACGATTATTCCGGCAAACTTCTCACAATACGACACGAACACCACGATTTCTGCATTTATACATCTTCGAGCTTTGTCGTCATCAGCTTGTAACGCTCGGAAACGCAAGTGATAGGGTGTCATTTTGCGCGCAGCGCGAGGGGCGCGCGTGATTTTGGCGCTCAGCGCAGAAACCGGTGTTGATCGTGTCATTTTGCGCAGCAGCGCGAGGGGCGCGCGAACCGGCCGGCAAGCATGGAAGCAGTTAGTTCGTGTTTTTTTGAGTAACGCGAGGGATAGGGAAAAATTACCACGACTTTTGTGGTGGATAAAATGCAAAAAAGCGATATTTTGTATTGAAAAGTGTACGAAAGTGGTGTATAGTGGTGATAAGAACCATAAAAGGGGAGAAGTGCAGCTATTTTTGCAGCTAATTTTTGACAGGAAGGAGGCGGCGGTCCGATGTTCATGGGAACAACTTACAATTCCATCGATGAAAAAAACAGGATGATCGTACCCTCCAAACTGCGTGCGGGGCTGGGTTCCCGCTGCGTCCTGACGAAGGGCCTGGATCGCTGCCTTTACATCTACACGATGGAGGACTGGGAAAAGCAAATGCAAAAAATCGCTCAGCTGCCGGAGTCAGACCCGAAGGTGCGCGCGTTCATCCGTCATTTTTGCGCGAACGCGGCGGAATGTGAATTCGATAAGCAGGGACGCGTCGGTATTCCGCAGGAGCTCAAGGCTTACGC
>Ga0129310_1001405_pt1 | contig 21231 bp, 16 predicted proteins | sample Go1ome_2_FD_94433 | JGI IMG/M metagenome (GOLD analysis project Ga0129310, IMG submission 94433) | Western lowland gorrila individual fecal microbial communities from Wisconsin, USA - Go1022A metagenome | ecosystem: Host-associated > Mammals > Digestive system > Large intestine > Fecal | place...
TGAAAGTGTTTCCTGTAGGAAGACCCTGCTGTGTGAATACGCCGTTTACATAGCTTAACACGATATAGTGGTCTGCTCCGGATACCTTATCCCATGTCAGCGTTACCTCGCTGTCGCCTGCAACTGCCCTGATGTTTTGCGGCTTGATATTTATATTTCCAGAAGCTGTATACGCCTTGATGCACGCGCTCTTAGAGTACTTTGTGTAAGCGTCATACCATGTAGTTGAAGAAGAAAGGCTTGTGGAGTTTGCATAATAAGACAGACCTGTGCCGGGGCTGTAGCTGTCATATGCATGGTAGTAACTGCCTGCTAAAGAAACGGCAACTGCAAACTTTTTACCCGCAGTCAGCTGCACGGGAGTGTTGAGCTTAATGGTGTGATAGCCTGCATAGCTTATAGTTCCGCTCTGTGTGTAAGCCTTAGTGCCGCTTGTAGGAGTATCCTTAACGTTTGTGTAAACGGTGATAGTATAAGGAACGTCAGTGTCGTATGTATAGAAGCCTACCCTATCAAGCTTTTCAGAAGCTTTGGCAGTGAAAACGTTAGCGCTTGTGGAATTTGACATCCACTTGAGTCCTGTTATGCGCCTACCTTCTATACCAATATGTCCATCATACTGATACAGGTTGCCGATAGTGCCAGACTTCTCAGCAATGTAAGATACGGCTCTGTCAAGGCTTGGTTCCTCATAGGATATGTAGAAGTAACCATCGTCTCCGAACCAGTCGCCCCAGCTGTTTCTTATGAGCCATGCACCGTTCTTGGCAGGACGGCAGCTGGAATCAAAGTTGTTTACGCTGTAATTATCATCCCAGCCGACGATGGCAACCGCATGATTTGTACTCGTATATTTACTGAAATAGGAAGTGCGACCGTTTGAGTAAGTAATATAATTATCATCATGATAATAACTTACTTGAACCGCGCCATTCTGAACCACTGCATTCTTTATGGCAATCTGGTCGCTCTGAGGGTCCATCACATTAGCGTCTGTAAGAGTTGCGTAAGTATCATATCTGGTGGACTCATCGGGTGCTTGGTTTTCTCTGGCTATCGAATAGGGTACCTTGCTTTCAAGTTCCGCACCGGAAAGTCTGGAGAGAGCGCCTACAGAATCAAACCAGCTTCCACCGTTCTGATATACAGTTTGGGCAGAAGTACTGCTGCTTACTCTGGACTCGCCATAAAGGGGATCGTTCTTGTCTGTAGGGCCGGGACCTGCACCGAACCATGCAAGATGAGCCTCGGAATAGTCGATGTCCTTATTGGCATAGCCCTTTGTTATCATGTTCGACTCAACGCTGGCAAGCGCGCCATGCGCCCAGCATGTACCATGCGGGTTCTGGTTTCTTACCGGGCCTATTCTTCCGAGAGTGACCAGGTTGTATGTGGAACTCAGCGCGTCGGAGCTGATATAGTCCACGGAATTCTTGGGTACGAAATCAGGTTCAACTTCGTTGCCGTCGTCATCAAGCAGTATCGGTTCGTAGGAAGGATAAAGCGGGGTTCCGTCCTCTTTAAGATACTGGCTCTTTACAGACTGCCATGTGTCATTCGTTTCAACTACGGTGCTGGAACTGTCAGCGAACGTAGTCAGCCCTGTTGATGTTGCCAGAATTACAGCGGCAGAAAACACCGACAGGATCTTCTGAAATTTGTTCATATAATACCTCCTAATTTATAATGTATTTACCAGATTAACTAGCAAAACCATACAAGCCACACGGGGATAGACCGAGCTCAAAATTTAACATCGTGACTGAATTTTAGGTATTTCACGTGCGGTTTTTAAGTTTAAGTACAGTCAGCAGAATTACAACTACACTGAAAAAACCAATGAAATCTACGACTACGCCCGTTCCTGCGTTTCAACGCTACCAATATACAGTAGTCAGCAAAGTTGCTTAACAGCGCTCTGGAAACACCTGACGAACCTGTGTACCGGTTTTTCGACCGCAAACGCGTCGCGGGGAAGCTCTACAAAGTGTACATGACTGCTGCAAACAAGTTCCTGTGCATTTATTACTTCAGAGTAAATCAGGCACGTAACGCCTGAGTACTTTTGCAAATTTGATGCGCTGCCAGTTTCTTGCACTAAGCAACCAGCTTTGCTATTCCCGCTTGCTTCCAATGGAAAGTTTCCCATAGCTAAGCGTAAGAAATCTTTCCATTATTTTCTGCTTTTCAAAAATTTCTTTTGGGGGATTGCCTTTTCTTGGCAGACCTTAAAATTCCCGGAGATAATCCCCAATTTTAATTATAACACAGCGCACGAGTAAAGTCAAGGAGATTTTTGGCTTTTCTCAGTCAAATGTGTAGTGCTATATAAATTCCATAGTATTGACAAATAATATGTATTGTGGTATAATAACAAAGTAAGCCATTAATCTGATGTTTTAATTCAGATTGATGATGATAATATAATAAGCGAAAGATAATAGCACTTTGGTGAAAAATATAATGAACAATATTCCGGAAACTTCAGTGATTGTCGGTGCATATAATGTTTGCAACTGTTTTTCATTCGAAAAATCGATGCAAAGCATTCTTAATCAATCGTATAAAGATTTTGAACTGATTATATGCGACGATGGCTCTACAGACAAAACATGGGAAATCCTTCAACATTATGCACAGACAGACTCTCGAATAAAATTACTTAGAAACAATCGGAACATTGGACTTGCGGCTACGTTAAACAAATGCTTGGAGGCATCTTCTGGACAAATAATTGCTCGGCATGATTGCGATGATTATTGCACTGCTGACAGATTGGATAAGCAGGTTAATTATCTTAAACTTCATAAAGACATTGGCGTTCTCGGATGCAACGCGTATTTGTTCGATGAACGCGGAGTATGGGGAAAAGAAACATTCCCATCTGTCGTCACAAATAGAGATTTTCTATTCAATTCTCCATATAAGCATGGTGCTGTTGTGTTCAGAAAAGAGACTCTATTAAAAGTAGGGGGCTATCGTGTTGCAAAAGAAACATATCGTACAGAGGATTACGATTTATTTATGACACTGCAGGAATTCACTAAGGGTGAAAATTTGCAAGAATATTTGTATTTTTTCTGTGAAGATAAAAATGCCAGAAAGCGAAGAAGATACCGCTATAGAATCAATGAAGCGCGGGTTAGATATAGAGGGTTCAAGAAACTGAATCTTTTACCTAAGGGATTTCCTTACGTAATAAAGCCGCTTATTGTTGGATTGATACCTGCACCATTGTTGGACGCTATAAAAAATTCCTTTTATGACAGGAAAATTAATTCTTTTGACACTTTGAATTAAAAAATAAGGAGGTGTTATACGATGTTAGAGTGCAACACGATCACTCTTCTTGGCGAAAAATATGCGGGACCAGTAATCGTTACTTATGTCAGATGGATATTGGCGCAAGCGCTGCAAAATGGAATCGACAGAATCTACTTTTTAGCAAGAGATGGTTGGATTTTGAAGAATATTGCAGAAGAAATAAGCCAAAAGTATTATTTGCCTATTGAGTGCAGATATTTATACTGCTCAAGATATTCGTTGAGGATACCAACATATTGTTTCATTGGTGAAGAGGCGTTTGATATCTTATTTGCCCCAGCAATGAAAAATACAATATTAAAAATTTTTGAAAGAGCAGGTCTTGACAAATCTGCTCAAAATGTTGTTCTTGAAAAAACAAAAATAGAGGTTGCTCCAGATAAATTGCTTAATAGAACTGAATATGACTATGTGTGTCGCGAATTAAGGAACTGTAATCTCTTCAGAAGTTTAGTTGTTGAGCGTTCTATGGACGCATACAAAAATACAATAGGATATTTCCGACAGGAAGGGATTTTTTCTGATATAAGATATGCCATTGCTGACAGCGGATGGACAGGATCAATGCAGCATTCACTCAGACAACTTATTGAGCATGAGGGATATTCAAAAAAATTGTTGGGATTCTATTTTGGAATGTATACACCTCCAAAAAACATTTTGGATGGCAATTTTTTATCTATGTACTTTTCTGCCAAAAAAAACATTTTACGAAAAATGTTTTTTTGCAATAATCTGATGGAGTGCTGGCTCGCAGCGCCTCACGCAATGACAAGAAGTTATGCGTTCAGTGATGGTCGTTATTTGCCAGTACTGGATGATGGGGGGATTGGAGAAAACGGCACACTGGTAAGTCTTCATGTGCAAGGGATAAAAAACTATATGGCATCTTTGAACGATGAGCAAATCGACCCACGGATGATGAAGCAAAAGAAAGAAATTCGTAGAATATATCGTACCCTGAAAAAAATAATGGCATTCCCTTCTTCAACTGAGGCAAAGTGTTATGGGCAATACAGATTCAACGATGACATAACCTGTGATGGGTTCGACAGACTTGCTGAATCTACACAAGTTAAATATCTAAAAAATTACTCCATTCCTAAACGTGTGTTTAGAAAACTGTCTCACAGAGGTGATAAACCTCTAACTCCACTATTTTGGCCATATGGCACGGCATCGCTTGCGCCATGGCATAAGCGTTGGTGGTACAGACTGAATTTGATTATTGGAGAATTTTTGAGAGCGGCCTTTCTAAAATAAATTGTAAGGAATGATTAGTTTGAAAAAAATCAAACAGGTAATACATGGATTTGTCAAGTTTCGTCCATTACTTTCGGAACTGGTAAAACGCGATCTTAAAGTCAGATACAGACATTCTGTGCTTGGCATGATTTGGACAGTGCTGAATCCGCTATTGTCTATGATTGTTCTGACAATCGTATTTTCAAATATGTTCCGTATGAACATTGATAATTTCCCGCTTTATGCCCTTATAGGCAATATTGTATTCTGCTATAACAGCGAATCTACTACTCAAAGCATGAACGCAATCATTTGGAATTCTTCATTAATAAAAAAAGTGTACATTCCAAAATACCTGTTCCCGCTGTCCAATGTTATGTCGGGTCTTGTTAATTTTGGATTTTCATTTATTGCAATGATAATCGTAATGCTTTTCACTGGTGCACCGTTTTATCCCACATTTATCACAGTATGGATACCGCTTGTGTACTTGACATTGTTCGCATTCGGTCTGAGTCTCATTCTTTGTTCTATTAATGTCTTTTTCAGAGATATGCAGCACTTATATACTGTTTTTACAACAGCATGGATGTACCTGTCCGGGGTGTTCTATACTATTGACATTATTCCAAAGGAGATACGTGGCATTGTCGAGTTCAATCCTATGTATCAATATATTTCATTTTTCAGAACTGTTATTATGGATGGTGTATTCCCTGATTTGTCGCATAATCTGATATGTATTGCATGGTCACTAGGAATGATTATTGCAGGTCTTTTGGTATTTTATAAAACGCAGGATAAATTCATACTGCACATTTGATGGGGGGGACTTTAGATGGCTAATATGTCTCAGTGCTATAAAAAGAATTACTATTTACTGAACTCACTAATAAAGTCTATTTCGGACTATGATGTGATTTCTTTTGATATTTTTGATACACTTCTCCTTAGAAATGTCCTGTTTCCAAGCGATATATTTAAACTTCTTGCTGAAAAGGCTATCTCAAGATTTAACATTGAAGGTTTCAACTATGTCAGAATCAGCGCTGAAACAGATGGTCGTATACATTCACCAGATGATGATATATCTATTCAAAAAATATATGAAAATATTGTGCATACCTACTCTGATGAAATTGCAAATGAACTGATGAGTACGGAAATAGATCTCGAACTTGAAAATATATGTGCAAACGAGTTGGCAATAAAAGTATACAATGAAGCTGTTAAACAAAACAAACGTATAGTTTTAATAACCGACTCATGCCTTGATGAAAATACAATGCAGAAGATGCTAAAAAAATGCGGCATCACAGAGTATGAAAAGCTGTATATTTCCGGTCAGATCGGTATGGCAAAAGGTACCGGAAATCTTTGGCGTTATGCAATAGACGACACAGGCGCTGACCCGCGCAAATGGCTTCATATAGGTGATGATTATAACTCCGATGCGGTAGTTCCACGGAGTTTTGATATTACCACAGCTTATCTCCGCTGCCCAAGAGATTGGTTTTTTATTGACAGAATGGAAAAACATAAGCTAATTGAGGAAAGAGAAGGACATACCATTCCAGAGGAAAAACTGGACGACTCAGTGGAATTTTCCGTTTCAACAGCAAAACGTATAAACAAACTTTACGTTCAGTGTAAGTCGTCTTCTGATGACATTGCTATATCTGTAAAAAACGTTTCCATGATGTTTAATATGTCATCTGAAAAAGTGGACAACTTTAAAGAATTTGTAATAAAAATGCTCAAAGGAAAACTTAGATTTGAAGAATTCTGGGCATTGAAAGATGTCTCATTCGATGTAATGCGAGGGGAGAGAATAGGACTTATTGGCATAAATGGTTCGGGTAAAAGCACGATGCTTAAAGTCGTTTCCGGAGTTCTGAAACCAACCAAGGGAAACGTGAAAGTAATCGGATCTGTTGCACCAATGATAGAGTTAGGCGCAGGATTTGACTTCGAATTGTCTGCAAGGGAAAATGTGTTCCTGAATGGCGCAATACTTGGATATAACAAGAATGAGATGGAAAAATTCTATACCGACATAATATCATTTGCGGAGCTTGAAGAATTCCAAGACATTGCAATCAAGAACTTTTCATCAGGTATGATTGCACGTTTAGGTTTCGCTATTGCAACATGCCATGTTCCGGATGTGCTGATCATCGATGAAATACTTGCAGTTGGCGACCTCAAATTTCAGAAAAAATGCCACGATAAGATAAAGCAGCTTACTGACAGTGGAGCAACCGTATTATTCGTTTCTCATAATCCCGGAGACATCGTTGAACTTTGCGACAAAGCGGTATGGCTTGATCATGGGAAAGTGTTTGATATCGGCGAATCACAGTTCGTTGTAGAAAAATATGTGAACAAGATAAAATAAGAGGTATACAAAATGAAAGCAAAAAACATTATTTTTATTGCATCCTGCGTTTTGTTTTTAGGACTAAGCATATATATTGCTTTTTCTCATGCAGACTCTTCAAGCAAAAGCAACAATCAGAACCAGCAAGATAATCTGCTAAGTTTTGAAATTAATGGGGAGCCACTTGTTATTGATTACAATACGGATTATATGTGGTATGACATGACGATGATGACCACGGAATTCGATACTGTAATTTCTTTGCCAGAAACCAAAGATTATACCTTTGAGGTAAATTTTGAATCTGTTCCGGAAGGGCAGACTACTGTCAATGTAAAGTTGAACAAACTCAGAAAAGATGATGGAATCGCGATTCATATCATCAGTAAGAAAACTGGTGATGTTCATAAATATGCTATCCGATCATTGCATTCTAATTCACCGGACTTCACAGTATATAACAATCATCCCGATCAGGGTTTCTACTATTTTAACAGCAACAACTTTATATATAAGATGAATACTAACGGAGAAATCGTATTCTATAAAGCGTCGGACAAGTGGCTATCAGACTTCAAAAGGACAGAAATTGATGGGAAAACATATTATTCTTATCAAGAAGAATTTGACACAACGAGTATTTCCTCTAATCTCGGTTATGTTCCAAGCCGCGCTATAGTTATGGACGACCATTATAATATAATAGACACTGTGTCATACAAACTTCCAAGCATAGAGGGGGAGTCCGACAATACAGTAACGTTGGATTCACATGAGTTTTTAATCCTTGGTGAAAAGCACTATCTGATACAGTCTTATGTGCCGACCATTGTGACAAATATTCCTTCTAGTGTGCTTCATGCCGAAAATGGCTCAAAGGTTCTTGCTGCAGAGATACAGGAGATCAAAGATGGCGAGCTGATATTCAGCTGGAAGAGTTCAGATCACCCTGAATTATACGGCGCAAGTTCATTCTGCAACGATTATTTCAATCGGGATTATTTCTATTCAGATTATGTTCACCTCAATTCTATAACTGTAGACCCTTCCGACAATAACCTGATACTTTCCATGAGGAACATAGACGGATTAGTCAAGATTGACCGCAATAGCGGAAACATACTGTGGATCCTCGGCGGAAACAACGATATGTTTGATTTGACAGAGGAACAGAAATTTAATAAACAGCATTTTGCAAGGATCACACAAAACGGCACGATTACAATTTTTGATAACGGCATGCTGTGTGAGGACGGTGAAGTAGTGGAAGGAATGCACCAATCCTATGTAAAGGAATTCAAACTTGATGAAAAGAATCACAAGATTCTTGAATTCCATGAATACAAAATAAGTGGAAGATATAGTTCTATTATGGGAAGCGCACAGAGAATGTATTCAGATCGAAATGTGTTTACCATAGGTTGGGGCGGAAGAAATTCTCATACAGCGCTGTTCTCCGAGGAGGATTTTGACACTAACACTACACTGTTTGAGGTGACTTACCCTCAAACATTATCAGAAAGTTTCTCAGTTAATTCTTATCGGGCGTATAAAGATATAGCATGATTAAAAAAATAGACAAAAACACGTCGGTTTCTGAGCTTAAAGCAATTGCTGGCAAGTTCGATACGATAAGTTTCGATATTTTTGACACTCTGCTTTACAGAAAGACAGAGCACCCAACAGATGTGTTCACGATTATAGACTCAGTTGCTGAAGAATATTGTTTCAACGGCTCATTCCGCGATATGCGCGTAAACGCTGAGAAATTAGCGCGTGCTACAAGCAGCAGAGAAGACATAACTCTTGATGAAATCTATAAAAAATTCAGTGCACTATCGGGAAACGACGCAAACAGGCTTATGAAACTTGAAATGGAGGTAGAAGCGAGCGTAATATGTCCCGACAAACTTATGACCGAGTTGTTCCAATTCTGTGTCAGTGCAGGCAAGAATGTATTGATAATATCAGATATGTATCTTCCGACTGATTTCATTAGCAAGGTGTTGGACAGCTTCGGACTACGTGGCTACGAACTTTATGTTTCATCGGATGTAATGAAGACAAAAGCCAGTGGAAGTATCTATAGGATGCTTCTTTCCGAAAAAAGACTCAATGAAGCCAGATGGCTCCATATCGGAGATAATGAATGTTCTGACTGTATTATTCCTGCTTCAATGGGAATAAATGTTCTGCACTATAACAATGGGAAAAGTCAGTCATACCATAATATGGACGCATTACACAGGCTATATCTGTTCATGAAATTCAAAATCAAAAGTATTGTGAGGTAAATGTATGTTTGATTGTGTAGTTGTAGGTTGCGGTTTCTGCGGTTCAGTAATCGCCCGCAGACTTGCTGAAGAAATGGATAAAAAGGTACTTGTCATAGACAGAAGAAACCATATTGCCGGAAACATGTATGATTATGCTGATACTAATAATATCAGGATACAGAAATATGGACCCCACCTGTTTCATACAAACGACGACAAAATATTCGAGTTTGTATCCAGATTTACAGAGTGGATTCCATCAAAGCTGGTCTGCCGTGCAGAAATAGACGGCAAACTCACACCATCTCCGTTCAATTTTTCAACAATAGATACTTTCTTTCCGGACGAGGCAGAAGAACTTAAGGAAAAGTTGCTTGATGCATATCCCAATCGTAATACTGCAACAATAGTTGAACTAATGGAACACAAAGACCCTCTTATAAAAAAGTTTGCAGATTTCCTCTTTGAAAAGGACTATCGTCTGTACACCTCTAAACAGTGGGGTATTCCACCAAGTGAAATAGACATTAGTGTACTCAAACGTGTGCCGATAGTATTATCTTATGAAGACAGTTTTTTCCGTGACAAATACGAAGTATTTCCTAAGGATGGCTTTGTAAAGCTGTTTGAAAATATGCTGGATCATAAGAACATAACCGTAAAGCTGAACACGGAAGCTGTTTCAATATTGGATTTTGATTTTGAAAACAAACTTATAAAGATGAATGGCAAAATTTATAATAAGCCAGTTTTGTTTACAGGTCCACTTGATTTGCTTATGAATAACGAATTCGGAAAACTGCCATATCGTTCATTATATTTTGATTTTCGAAAAGTTCCTGAATCTGACACTCTGGAAGCGCCTCTGGAGGTATTTCCTCAGGTCGCTGATTATACTCGTATTACTGATTACTCTCAGTTCCCTGTTCAAAAAACATATGGAACTGTTACTTTGGCATTTGAGTTTCCGTTACAGTATTCTCCGGAAAGTGAAAGAGGCAACGAGCCGTATTATCCGATAATCAACGACGCAAATTCTGAATTGTACCGTAAATATCTAGATAAGGCCAAGAGTATAAAAAATCTATTCGTATGCGGAAGACTTGCAGATTATAAATACTACAACATGGACAATGCGATTGCAAGGGCATTTGACGTATATAAGTTAATCAAGGAGCATTATATATAATGGAGTGTGCGGATAATGTCAAGATTTCTGTCATCATGTCTGTTTATAATGCCGGCAGATACCTGCGCAAATCGTTGGACAGCATTTTCTCACAGGATTTCAAACAATATGAATTGATCTTGATAGATAATGGTTCGACCGACTCATCTGCCAAAATAATCAGCAGTTACTCTGACGATCCCCGTGTAAGAATAAAATCCTTGGAACACAATACGGGTGATCCGTCAGAACCATGGAATATAGGCATAGACATGTCACATGGAAAATACATTGCTTTTGTTGATTCAGATGACTGGTGTTCACCTCAACTACTTTCAAAGCTGTACTCTTTTGCAGAAAAACACCGATCTGATATAGTGACCTGCAACTGTTATGAAGTGCTCCCCGATGGAAATGTGAATATTTGGGACCATGGCTCTGGTAATCAACTTGACATGATACTTGAGCCGAGTTTGCCGGTATGGGGAAAACTCTACCGCAGAGATACTATCAACAGATATGGTTTAAGGTTCTACCCACATATTCACTGCGATGCAGAATTTAACATGATAGCTTACACCTACTGTAATCGTATTGATCATTTGCCCGAACCACTGTATTATTACAACCGGGACAATCTCTGCTCTGAAACCAACTCGCTAAAAAAGCCAAGACAAGCAGAAGTCGTAGATACATTCAAAAATGTTATTGCCAAAAGCAACCCGCGTTTTTCTGAGGAGATTATGTACTCAACGGCAGTGCAGATTTATCGTTTCCTTATGATGCGACACAGTTTCTTTGCGGATAAAATGCTTGAGTTCCTAAATGAGTTTCAGAATAAGCTCATTTCAAACAGGTATTTTTCCAAAAACTACAACAACATGGGCTTTGTGGTTGGGTTGGCTACACGAGTTCCGCTACCGAAGATTATCTGGACCACCGGAGAATTCATCGGAAGTCCATGGCTCGATAAATATGATGTGAAAAAAGTGTCATCCGACGACACGGTGACAGCCTACGCCGAAAAAAACGGCGACAATAGCCTACTGCTGACATATTCTGCATTGAATTCTCTATATGAAAATGGTGGAATATTAATCGCAGGCAAAGCAGAAGTCATTGCACCGCTCGGCGAACTAAGAGCATATGATTTTTGCGTTGCCAAAAAGGAACGAGGGATTAGTTCAAGAATACTGGCTGCCGCACGTCACGAACCGATAATAAAGGAACTGATGAACAGGTATCTGGAAAAACACAGCAAACCGAAAAAAAGCTCATTTTATTATGCTGCTAATGAACTTGATGTTCTTCTTGAAGATATTCTCAATCAAAAGTTCCATATAATATACGACCTGTCGGACCAGACAGATGGGCACATTCTTCTTCTTTCGTCGGCAAGGGCGATTTATGGATTTGGCGCAAAGGCGCTAATAAAAACAGATGAAACTTTGCCAGATGGATACATTGATAAGGCGATAGACGCTATCGCTGAATTGACCTCTGCAAAGCAGGCGCTTGAATCGAACGTGTATAGATACCAAAACTCAACAAGCTGGAAAATAACTCAGCCCCTAAGAGCTGCGGCTGATATAATAAAAAAAAGAAAGGGATAATTGAATGAAGCAACAGAAACTCCAAACCATACTCTTCCCCAAACCAGGAATATGTACGGAAGACACCATGTACTACAGGCTTGATTCCCAAAAGGTATCACTCAATGCCCAGGAAGAGAAATTGACATTTGAAAGAAAAGCTATGGCAATTTTTGACACATACTTTAATGGCTTTTCTATTGGCAAATGGAAAAAGTATACAAACCTTGGGAAAGTAAAACTTAAACTTAAATTAAAGGGCAGTTTTATTGTTACGCTCACATACCTTGACAAGATCAATGCAATCATATTCGACCACCCCATTTCAGCATATGAGGCTAACTCCGATGAAGTCAAGGAATTCGACTACGAATTCAACTGTTTTGATGAGCGTGGGATGTATACGTTCAAGCTCCAAGCACTTGAAGATGACAGTGAATTCTACGGTGGTTATTATTTCACAGATATTGCGGATAGTACACCCGACGTCGTGTTGGCAATTAATATGTGTACCTATAAACTTGACAGATATATCTATCAGAATGTCGATATGCTCAATCAACGTGTATTCCACAATGACAACTGCACGATAAAAGACAATCTGTACCTGTTCATTACTGACAACGGGAGAACCATTGATCAGGACAAAGTGCGTTCCGACAAAGTGCATATTGTCAGCCAGCCGGATATGGGTAGTGCCGGAGGCTTTGCAAGAGGCATGATGGAAGTGCTTGATGCAAAGGACAAGTACAATATAACACATATCATAATGATGGACGATGATGTGCTCCTTGACCCTGAAACGCTGGAAAGAAACTATGCATTTATGCTCCTAATAAAGGACGAGTACAAGAAATATGTTCTTGGCGGGGCAATGCTCAGACTAGACTGTCAGTATCTCCAGCACGAATCTGGCGGTTGGTTTGATGAAGATGGATACCATACCTTAAAAGGTTTCTTTGATCTTAGGAATCTTGACTTTGTTCTTGATAACTGTATTGATGAAGGCGCGGAAATTAATGCTTGGTGGTATTGCTGTATTCCGATAGAAAATGTCAGCGATACTTTTCTTCCTTTTCCGCTGTTTTTCCACCGCGATGATATGGAATTCGGCAAGCGTATGGGAGGAAATCTTATACTGCTTAATGGAATCTGTCTGTGGCATGAGGCGTTCCAGTTCAAAACTTCATTCTGGAGAGTATATTATGATATAAGAAACCTGTTTATTATAAACGCCCTTTATTTTCCGGAATATGATTTCGAGCGAGCAAAGAAAGTTATCCGGAAAGATTTCTTTGAACACCTGTTCTGCTATCATTATAAATCATGCGACATTGTTCTTTCAGCAATTGAAGACTTCTGCCGTGGAATTGATTGGATGGTTGAAAATGACAGTGAGCAATTTATGGATGGAATTATAGCAAGATGCTATAAACTTAAGCCTTTGGGACAACTTCCTGTAACACTTAATTATGACCAGTATATCAAAGGACTGACATATAATGGTGAAAGCAAATTCAAGCGTTTTGTCAGGAAATGCTCCCTTAATGGTTATCTGCTTCCTGCCAAGTGGACGGTATCCGTCCACGCATCATATCCGTTAAAGTATAACTTTTTCAGGGCAAAAACTGTTATGAATTATGATGAGATCACACAGGCAGGATACATTACTGAAAAGAGTATACCTGAGGTGATCAGATTGTTGAAACGATATGCTAAAGTAATGAAATTTGCAAAGAAAAACTATAACAATGTTCGTGACAGCTATTTCGCCAGAAAGGGAGAAATGACAACAAAATCGTTCTGGAAGAACTATCTGAAATTGGAGGAGGAATAAACTAGGTATGCTGCTTCAGAATATTATATTTCCACAGCCCGGTGTGTGTGCGGAAGAAAAAATGTTTTTTCATGCAGATGTTGATAAAATCATTTATAATCCCGTAAAAAAGGAGATTATTTTTGATGAGGATTCAGTTGTTGCCTTTGATTCATATTTCAATAGCTTCACCATTTTCAAATGGATAAAATATACCAACGTTAAATCCCTCAAACTTAGACTCTTTTTAAAGGGCAAATTTACGGTATGCTTGTATAACTATCAGCATATTGGAAATACAGCGAATTGCAAAAAGGTCGGAGAAATCGAAGTATTCAGCAATGAAAAAAAGGAATACATAGCGGAATTTCCTTCGTTTTATCAGAAAGGACTTTTTTTCTTTGACCTTAAATCTCATGAAGAAGGTTCTGTATTTTATGGCGGTGATTATTTTACCGAAATTGAATCATCACAGTTGAATGAAATAAATATTGCCATAAATATGTGCACATATCAGCGTGAAAAGTATGTTGAGCGAACCGTTCACATGCTTAACAATGGCTTGCTTAACGACCAAAATGCTGAAATATACGGTCATCTTCATCTTTTCATCACGGATAACGGAAGTTCACTTGATGTTCAGAGATTGAAATCGGAAAAAGTCCATATTGTTCAGCAGGGTGATTTTGGTGGAGCAGGTGGATTTACAAGAGGTATGATGGATATTCTCAATGTAAAAAACAAATTTCACATTAGCCATATTATCATGATGGACGATGATATCCTTATACAGCAGGAAGCGGTTATCAGGACATATTCGTTTCTGCGCCTTATTAAAGAAAAGTATAAGGGTGCGTTTATCGGCGGTTCACTTCTAAGAACAGATATTCAAAATGTACAGACGATATGTGGTGGAAACTGGAGTACAACATCATTGTATCAGATGTATAAGACCAATATTGACCTTGATAATATAAAACAGGTAATGGATAACGAACTTGAATGTGGAGCTGGTATCAATGGCTGGTGGTATGAGTGTATGCCAATTGATGCAATAAATGACAAGAATCTGCCTAATCCTGTTTTCTTCCACATGGACGATGTAGAATATGACCTGAGAAATTGCAAGTTGCTCATCAACCTTAACGGAATATGTGTTTGGCATGAACCATTTGAGTACAAGCCAGGTTCACATCTCAGTTACTATAATACAAGAAATATTGCAATTACTCATGCAATTCATTATAGCTTCAGTAGGAAAGACATGGTGAAATATATAAAAGACGCTTTGCAATTAAAACTTGATCAGTACAGATACAAAGAAGCCGCTTTGGTTTTGCGTGGTGCCGAAGATTTTATGAGAGGTATTGAATGCTTGAAGGCTACTGAACCAATCTCTCTTTTTGAAGATATTATTGCAAGTGGTTATAAAAAAATACCTGTGGAAAAACTACCTATGAAGTTTAATCTTCAGCAATATTATCAGTCGCTTTTGTATCAGGAAGACGCAAAGAAAGCTAAACTCCGCCGAAAGACTAAGAATGGTTATACCAAGAAACCAGATCATGATATAATTGTTCAAATGTTTGAACCAAATCCTGGATGCTTTTACCGTGCCAATCGCGTTTTAAACTATGACATGATTACCGGTAAGGCATTCATTACGCAACGTGATAACAAGCAGTACAAGGAACTTCAAAAACGCTTTAAACGGCTTGCAAAGAATATAAACAAAAATTATGACAGCATTGCTGAAGGATATAGAACCGGAATGCCCCTGATTCACACAAGAGAATTCTGGACAAGTTATCTTAAAATAAACGATAAGGAGAACTGATATGAAAGTCGTATTACTTGCCGGTGGCTTTGGTACTCGCATAAGCGAAGAAAGCCAGTTTAAGCCCAAACCTATGGTAGATCTTGGAGGAATGCCTATACTGCTGCATATTATGAAACTATACAGCGCTCATGGATTCAATGAGTTTGTTATCTGCGCAGGTTATAAGCAGCATGTTATTAAGGAGTACTTTGCGGATTATTTTCTGCACACTTCCGATGTGACATTTGACTTTACTAATGGAAGAAATGAAATGACAGTCCATCACAACAGCTCCGAAAAATGGAAGGTTACTGTTGTTGACACTGGTCTGAACACTATGACGGGAGGTCGTGTAAAGAGAATTAAGGAATATCTCGAAAATGAGCCTTTCATGCTGACTTATGGTGACGGAGTATCTGATGTAGATATAACCAAGTTGTTGGAATTCCATAAATCTCACGGGAAGATGGTCACAATGTCTGCATATAATGCAGGTCAGCGCTTTGGAGTTCTTGATATAGAAGAAAATGGTCAGATCATTGAATTCCGTGAAAAGACCCAGGGTGACGGAAATATGATCAATATTGGCTTTATGGTCTGCCAGCCAGAGTTTATCGACTACATCGAAGGTGATTCTACTGTTCTTGAAAAGACACCGCTGGAAACTGTCGCAAAGCTTGGTCAGCTTATGGCATACAAGCATGAAGGATTCTGGCAGTGCATGGATACAGTACGCGAAAAAGAACAACTAGAGAAAATGTGGAACAGCGGAAATGCTCCGTGGAAAGTGTGGTAATCATGGATTTTTCATTTTATAATGGCAAGACCGTTCTTGTGACCGGTCACACTGGGTTCAAAGGAAGCTGGATGTGCAAGGTGCTTGCAATGCACAATGCAAATGTGATTGGTTATGCGCTTGAAGCTCCAACCAAGCCTTCACTTTTTGAAGAATCACATATTGCAGATAGAATTACGTCTGTAATAGGCGATATACGTGATCTGAAAAAACTGAATGATACAATGCAGAAATACAAACCTGAAATCGTCATTCATATGGCGGCGCAGCCTATTGTGAGAGAAAGTTACGCTGATCCCGTATACACTTATGAGACAAATGTAATGGGTACAGTGAATATCTGTGAAGCAGTACGTCAATGCGACAGCGTTAAGAGTTTCGTAAATGTTACAACCGACAAGGTTTATAAGAACAACGAGTGGGAATGGGGCTACCGCGAAACTGACGCCCTTGATGGCTATGATCCATATAGCAACTCAAAATCCTGTTCTGAACTTGTTACATCGTCGTACATCAAGTCATTCCTTAAAAATAAGGGTATTGCTGTATCCACCTGCCGTGCCGGAAACGTTATCGGCGGCGGCGATTTTGCAAAGGATAGGATAATACCAGACTGCGTTCGCGCAATGGAAATGGGCAAGGAAATTATTGTGCGTAATCCTTATTCCACAAGACCGTATCAGCACGTCCTTGAACCCGTCACGACTTATCTCATGCTTGCTGCGATGCAGTACGAAGAACCTACGATCGCTGGCAATTACAATATCGGGCCCGATGATTGCGACTGCGCCACAACAGGTGAGTTGGTGGAGATCTTTTGCAACACATGGGGCGAGAACGCATCATGGAAAAATGTATCCGAAACAAATGCGCCACATGAAGCCAACTTCTTAAAGCTTGATTGTTCAAAGATCAAAATCGCTCTTAAATGGAAACCCAGATGGCATATCACAGACGCAATCGAAAAAACAGTCGAGTGGAGCAAAGCTTACCTCCACGGCGGCGACATAAACGATGTAATGGAGAAACAAATCAAAGAATATCTGGAGGGAAAAGTATGAAAAAAGCTGTCGTAACTGGCGCAAACGGTTTCCTTGGTTCGTTGCTTGTAAAAAAACTGCTTGAAAATGATGTTGAAGTAATAGCCGCTGATATGACAGGCTGCAACAACAACATCCCCGACGGAGTAAGATTCGTTGAGTTTGATATGAGAGATTTTTCCTCGTTGAAAAACAAAATCGTCGATACCGATATTGATGTAATATATCACATGGCATGGATCGGTTCATCTGGTCCTGCCAGAGCAGACTATTCCCTACAACTGAACAACGTCAAATATACCTGCGATGCTGTAAAGATTGCTACTGAAATGGGAATAAAACGCTTTGTTGGCGCGGGAACACTTGCGCAGATGGACTGCATGGCATATATTGGCCAGAATGGCTCTACCCCTAACGCGGTCAGTTGCTACGGCACAGCCAAAATAGCGGCCCAGTACATGAGCAAGGCACAGGCAAATGCAAGTAAGATTGAGCATGTATGGTGCTACATTTCTAACACATATGGAATTGGCAACACTACAATGAATTTTGTGAATTTTGCCTCAAAAAAAATGCTGTCCGGAGAACGCGCAGCATTCACATCAGCTGAGCAGAATTACGATTTTGTGTATATTACCGATACCATAAACGGATTGTACCTGTGCGGAAAGAACGGCAAGTCCAATAGTTCATACTATATTGGCAGTGGTAAAGCTCGTCAGCTTAAAGAATACATTACCATCATCAGAGATACGATTGATAAAAATATCCCTCTTTATTTGGGCGAGGTGCCGTTTAATGGAGTGTCTTTGCCAATAGAGGAATACAGTTGTGACGATATTACGGCTGATACGGGATACAAAGCATCGGTCGATTTTGAAGAAGGAATAGTAAAAACAATCGAGTGGCTGAAGGAGAATATACAATGATACAAAAATTTGAATTTCACGAAACCGATATTTCTGGGCTTATCGAAGTAATACCGTTCAATGCGGACGACATAAGAGGTTGCTTTACAAAAGACTACTCAAAAGAGGTATTTGAGGCAAATGGAATAGAGCACAATATGGCGGAGATTTTCTACACCACATCATATAAAGGGGTTATACGCGCATTGCACTTTCAACGCGAAAAACAACAGCCTAAACTGGTACGCTGTATTCACGGTCATGTATTTGACGTTGTGGTTGATCTACGTCCGAAAAGTCCCACATTTAAAAAGTGGCTCGGATTTGACCTGACTGGCGAAAACAAAAAGGAACTTCTCATCCCGGGTGGCTGCGCGCATGGTTACCTTGTACTTGAGGAAAGTATAGTTTCCTATAAGTGTGCCGAAAAGTTCTACGGTGAGTTCGATGATGGTATTATGTGGAATGACCCAGATATTGCAGTAAAATGGCCTCTAGATAAAATCGGCGGTGAAGATAATCTCATTCTCGCGGATAAGGACAAGAACCTTCAAACTTTTCAGCATCTTATTACTGTATATGGTGGCCTTAAGTAAAATGATATTGTCAATATAGCTTTACACATTTCGCTCAAAAATTTTGAGCAACAGTGCAATGGAATATCGGCGCTTCTGGGACTTCGTTAAACTTTGTGGTTATTGTAGCACTTTTCATGGTATTTGTATAGCCGTGGGATTAGTTGGCGGATACGAATTTCATTCTGCTGCAAAGCGCTGAAAGTGACACGTCAGGGAGCGAATGCATAAGGCGCTGCTCCTTAACCAAAATACCAAGCGAAAACACGGTATACCGCGTGATGACAGCCATCTGAATAACGCACAGACCCAACCGAAAGCCGAATGGGATCAAGAAGGCTGACCGCGAAGCGCGAAAGTCAGACGACCTGCTGAAACGCGATTTTAAAGCCGACAAACCTTTCAGCAAATGTGTAACGGACATCACGGAAGTCAAAGCTAAAAATGGCGAGCCATATGTGTCGACGATATTTGATTGTTACGACCTGACTGCTGTCGGGCTGTCAATGGACGACAACATGAGAGCCGAGTTATGCGCTGCAACTGTCGAAAATACAGCGGCGGCATATCCTGAATTTTGCGGTGCGGTACTCCACTCCGACCGCGGAAGCCAGTACACAAGCGCTTCATACAGAGCTGCGCTGAACGAGTATGGAGTAAAGCAAAGCATGAACAGCGCAGGAGGCAGATGTCATAACAACGCCCGCTGTGAAAGTATGTGGGCAAGCAATGAAGAACGAGCTGTTTTACAGCCGTGGCAGAAGAAGTACGGATTACACGACAGAACAGCTGAAAACAATGATCTAGCGCTACTACATGAGTTATTGGAATAACCGCCGGATATGCTCGTCCATTGGCAGAATGCCTCCGGCAGAGAAGCGCCGCAGATATTACTCGGATAAGACGGGCAAATCGGCGGCCACCGCAAAGGGATAAATATCCACTCCGCTACGCTTCGTGGATATTTATCCCTTTGCACTGTTGCCCAAAATTTTTAAGTGAAATGTGTAAACCTATATTGACAATATCATTATCAATATGTTGACAAGGGTCAAAATTATATCGGTAAATGGTTTACAACAGAAAAATTTGATAATGTATCTGACGTAAGAAATGGTCTTGAATTAACAGAACAGTTTAAGGCCAAACCATGTGTTAGAGTCGAATATGTTATTACTGAAACATGTAAATTTAATGTTGGTGTTGTTGGAGATCAAGTTGGCATTTGGGAACGAAATTATTATCCAGGATGTGCTTCGCAGTATCAATTTTTAAATAATTTGCAAACAAATCCGAATTTTGAAATTGAAAAATATTTTAAAATAGTTAGTCAAACGATTATCGGAAATTAAATCTTATCGTGACCACACAAGCTGAAGTGTTCGAATCTTAATCGTTTTTACGGAATATCATATATACGTGTAAATCTTTATTGATGAATTATAGATGATAATTTTGTTTAAAATTGGTAATGAAGACATTGTAAATTGATGTGATCACAATATAAATTTCAAATGTGGTGTAATGTATGGCATTTAAGAATTGGAACTGGCGCAAGATCCGAAAAAATCTCATCAAAAAAGGGCGAACTGAACGCGCCGTGGATAAGGCGATAGAGGATATCCGGTTATCCAGCGACCTTGAATACTGTCAATATCAGATAAGAACTGCGGCAGAATACAGAGCATTGAATAATCCAAAGAGAAACGAAATCATATTGGAACGTTGGAACAGCGGAGAAATAAGATGGAGATACCTGGGCAATTCGTATGAACTGAATGTGGAATTTGACAGATTTCATGAGGCTCAGACCCGTGATATGTTCTGTCTGGAAGTCCAGGAAGAAAAAATATATATATGTTTTATGACGGCATGGGGAATCAGTTATTTACTTACAAGTACGGCGATGAGGCAGTGTTTCCTGATGAATTGGGCGATACTGGCGTAAAATATATGTTGGATCGTTCAGAAGATGGCGTCTATTGGTGGATATATCGTGGTAAAAAGTATTCCATGGATCTTTCAGAATCCAGATATGCCTCGATCTGCGGTGCAGATGGTCAGTATGTTGTCACCGCCCCTGTCTATAGCCGTGATTATACATTTTTTAGCCCGACTGGAATTCTTGAATGTGAGATCCGAGATAAAAATCGGCTGTATCTACATTCTATGATCATTCCATTTGAGAATGAAATCAGAATCCTGAAATATATGCCGATCCACAAGCTGTTTATTGTTGGTTCTGGCAGTGGCTTCATTAAAGACCTTGTATTATACGACACATCTGGGGAA